>ERZ1026968.22-NODE-22-length-95419-cov-6.589824_pt1 | contig 95419 bp, 67 predicted proteins | sample MGYA00519295_ERZ1026968 | MGnify/ENA primary metagenome ERZ1026968 (study PRJEB26926, sample SAMN06164480) | human gut metagenome | biome: ENVO:00009003; feature: ENVO:2100002; material: ENVO:00002003 | host: Homo sapiens | place: USA | collected 2012 ...
GGCGGCTTAAAAAATGGAGGGTGTGCCAAAAACTTAATTTTGATACACCCTCTTTATTGTGTATTATTATTGTGTATTATTCAATGGGTCACTTATCTCAGACTGATTACCATCGTATCATTGTTCATCATTATCTTCAGGACCGATTACAGTCTGTTTCCATTTTCGTTTGTATTTGGTCGGAGTAATCTCATAGATAGACTGAAAACATTTGGAGAAATATCCGGAATTCGAGAATCCTACCATATACATAATTTCGGAAACGGTAAAATTACCTTCTTTCAACAAGAAGGCGGCACGGTTCATACGAATATGCCGTATATACTCCACCGGTGTCAGGCCGGTCAGCTGTTTAACCCTTCTATATAGAGTCTTCTCCCCTACATTCAGCTCAAACTGAAGCATCGAGACATTAAAGTCGAAATCCGAAATATGCTTTTCAATCGTATTTGTAACTTCACGAAGAAATTCTTCATTATCCTTATCATCAACTGTTTTTGTCTTATTCCTGTTTCTCTGCTTCCTATCCGGCTCATCTCCCGCTGATGTCACTGATTGCATCACATATTTCTGCGTGTCCGAAACCATAGGAAGTATTATGCCACAAGTCAGCATCTTTTGTTCGATACTGAACGATGCCAGCAATTCACCGTCCATTGAGGTGACATATTCGCGGACAAGGTACAGTTCCGTATTATCCATTTCGTTAGAAGAGTCTGTCAGGCCACTGTAACGGTCAAACAGACCGGAGGCATTGACAACCACCATATTCAAGGGATACCCTTTTACCTCAATCACAAGTTTGTCGGCCGTCTGTTTTAAGCTCATAAGGATATCGCCACCTGGTTGTGTATGTCTACTCAGATAATTTACAATGATGTTAAAAATTGAATCGAAACGTACCACCAGCACACTTTTACGAAGTTCTGTCGTATCGGATTGGAATGAGTATTTTATCGAGTTGAATTCAGTATGTCTTTCCTCAAAAACCTGAATAAAATTCCGACAGAATCTGACAATATCTATTGTAGCCACATGCAGACTGGCGATTGAATTTTTGGGATTGTTAAGGTCAAACGCCTGACGTATCAGCGCATTGATCTGAGTTGCGGAATAACGTATATCCTCCGTAAGATGTTTAAGTTCTTTAGATGGAGTTGAGTCAAGAACCTTTTCTGCCGGTACAATAATAAAGGCAAGCATCTTTTTAATCTCCAACGATAGGTTACGGAAGAAACGACTGCGGGTTTCCTGCTGCTCAAGAATTTTTATTCTACGTTCTTCCTCTTCATGCAACTTCTTCCGAACGTGATAGAAATGTCTTATGCCCCATACCAGCAATGCAAGTAATATGCAATAACATGCTTTGGCCCATACAGACAGATACCACGGGGCCGATATGGCGAACGGCATAGAGTATACCTTCTCAAGACGATTGCCCAAGCCATCCACGGCACAAACCTCTAGTTCATAACTGCCATAACGAAGACCGTTTACCGTAATTTTTCTGTCTGGGCCTAAGGGCATCCATTGATCGCCATTGCCTTTGATATTATATGCATATTTCGGCGATACATTCCTGCTGTCAGGAATATCCGTCAACATAAACTCTATGTTGTTCTCATTGTGTTTCAATATTAATTTTTCGATATATGGTATGGCCTTGTCTGATTTGTAATTCTGACTGTTAACACGTATGTCCGCGAGCATGAACTTTTGACGGCGATTCAGACCACTTACCAGCTTACAGTCGATATACGCTATATTGTCCATTCCTCCCAACACCAATTTATGATCATCCCGGGAATAATACGCGGTCTGTATGTTAATAGTCGGCAGTGAAAATATGTCGATTTTCCCGTCCGGATGAATTACGCGGCAATCCTCCTGAGTTATTGCCCATATAAGGCTGTCTATTTCCAACAACTTTACGAATCTGACAGGATTGTCATGACCGGCGAAGTAAATGTTTCTAACTATCTGTCCCTTGCTGTCATAACAATGAATTCCGTTCTCAAACGAAGTCCATACGCGTCCTTTGCTGTCGCTGAGCATGGATGATACGAATTCATCAGCAATATGTACGGATTTTTTCGTCATTGGATCTATCCGGTCTATACCGCCGTTAGACGCAATCCACACTTTCCCATTATTATCCGGCACTATATGATAAACATGCTCGCCGCAAAGAGTTCCGTTACTTGTCCCGTAATAGGATTCTGCCGTGACTTTCCCCGACGAGGCTACAAGTACATCCTTATTGATTACTAACGCTCCTTGGTTAAAGGCTCCGATCCATATGTTACGCTTATGGTCCATATACATATCATAGGCCCATCTGCACGTGTATTGTCCATTGTCTGTCTCTACAATGTAATTATGTAGTTTTTTTGTAATCCTGTCATATAGATTGATTCCATGATCTGTCAGAATCCAGACATCACCATCTGCATCAACATATATCTTACGTATCCTGTTGTGCATAATCGGGAATTCGGAATTTGAAGGCCTGTACCAGTCAGCATTATTACCATCGCAACGCACCAGTCCGTTTGATCCTCCGAGCCATAGATTTCTGTCACTGTCCTTGGAGATGGCATATATTACATTACCCTCGGTCCTACCCGTCAATCTCTCGAGAGGTCTTACTTCACAAATCGATCTGTCAGGAATCATCGAAATTCCTATGTCGCTTCCTACCCAGACATTATGACGGTTGTCGACATAAAGATCACAGATGATGTTGTTTTGCAGGCTCGCGGGATTGCTTGAATCGTGTTTGAACAGATTATACGAGTTGCCTTGCTTTACATATAGTCCATTGTCGGTTCCCAGGTATAGATTGTTGTTCGGATCCAGCACGATGGACTTCACATTATTGTCATGCAATTCCTTTACCTCTTGCAAACGGTCTGATTCTGCATTGTAATAGTACAGACATCCTTCCGCGCCAATCCAATAATGATTCTTCCGAACATCCGGCATAATGACACCTATGTATCCCGTATAATTCCGTTTGAACGCCTTTCCGTCTTTAATAAGGTATAATCCATCGATAGCACCGATCAATAGATTCTCACAATATTCTGCGATGGCATATACCGACTTGACATTATCTATGACCCTTCGAGCCTTGCTGTTGGTTTTGTCCCAAAGCCATAAACCTTCCTTGCATCCGATATATATCTTATCTCCGTAAGACAGGATTGCATTGATTTCATGTATTTCCGGAACAAGACTTTCAAATGTGTTCTCCCTTCTGTCATACGAGAAAAAGCCGTTGTCACACCCCAGATATATTTTGCTCCCTTCTATAGTCAGAGCCTGGATGCCATATGGATTTGAGGTTGAATTGACGTGCCTTCGATAGCATCGGTACCCGTCATAACAATAAAGGCCATCGCCCGAACCTATCCAAAGCAATCCGTCATCATCTTTTCCTATACAATATGCCGCACCATTGGCAGGAAGTTGCGTATTATGGAACGTTAACAGCTCTTGCGCCTGTATCGGGAATATACAGGACAAAAAAACAAATACTATCAGGAGAATTCGCTTCATAACTTAGTATAGGTTAAGACAATGCAAAGGTATCAAATATTTTGCAATTTTGAAAAGAACGATAAAATAACGGACAATTATGTCTGATTTGTGTCTGAAATTTATTATCAGATGACCGATTTGTAGCCATTTATGTCGGAAGTGTGATTCAGCAGCCATAGATGAGTTTCTAATTTTGCAACATCAACTGAATAATTTAAACCACTGAAAAGCCTATGCGTTACAAGAGCATTTTGATGCTGCTGATTCTCGTCCTTATGTCGGGGTCAGGATCGGCAAAAGACAATGTTTCGGCCAACACTGAAAAGCCGGCAAAAGTTGAATGGGACTCGAAAAGTCTTATCGTCAACGGACACCGCGTGGTTCCGGTAATGGGTGAAATTCATTACTCCCGGGTGCCTGAACAGGAATGGGAATCGGAACTCATTAAGATGAAGGATGGCGGCGTCGACATCATTGCCACCTACATCCTCTGGAACCATATCGAGGAAATCGAGGGTCAGCTTGACTGGAGCGGCCAACGGAACCTTCGTAAATTCCTGAGTCTATGCAAGAAGCATGACTTGCCTGTAATAGTACGCATAGGCCCTTGGTGTCATGCGGAAGCCCGACTGGGAGGGCTTCCCGACTGGGTATACGCTAAAGGGTGCGAAATACGTACCGAAAACCCAGTGTTCATGGACATTGCTACCCAATGGTACAGACACGTTTTCGCTCAGATCCAGGGTCTGCAATGGAAAGACGGAGGGCCAGTGCTCGCATGTCAGTTCGATAATGAATATTATGGCGAGGGCAGTTATCTGATGGCTCTGAAAAAGATCGCCAACGAGATCGGCTTCGATCTGCCTTTCTATACCCGTACGGGGTGGCCGGAACTTGCTTCGCCGGTACCTTTCGGCGAGATGCTTCCCCTATATGGAGACTATGCCGATGGATGCTGGGAAAGAAGTACAGATGAAGCTGCAGGAGATTACTGGCGAGCTTTTCATTTCAAGGCTTACCGACTTGGCGGTGACATGGGCGACCTTGAAGCCCGTCAGAACGGCGGAATGAGTTCTCCAAATAAGGATGACCAGAATTATCCATACTTTACCTGCGAGTTGGGAGGCGGCATGATCCCTTCTTACCATCGCCGGGTCTATATGTATCCCGAAGACGCATATTCCATGGCCATCGTGAAACTCGGTTCCGGCAGCAATCTGCTCGGATACTATATGTATCATGGAGGAACTAATCCGGAAGGGAAAAAGACCTATCTGAATGAAACCCAAAAAACAATAGCCACTAACTACAGTGACTTGCCCGTAATGACTTACGAATATCAAGCACCTCTTGGCGAATTTGGCCAAAAAAATCCACATTATTACACTCTGCGGAAACTGCACCTCTTTACAAAATCCTTCGGCGAGACTCTCGCACCAATGGTGGCATATTTCCCCATGAAACATAAGACCCCTAAACAAGGCGACGACTCTTATTTGCGATGGACTTACCGGGCCAACGGAGATACTGCATTCGTATTTGTCAATAATTATGAACGCCTGCAGAATCTTACTGATAAGAAGAATGTGCGCTTCGATGTATGTGGTGTTAGATTCCCTCAAAAAGAGGTGACAATTCCCGCCGGAACCATGGCAATATTCCCGGTGAATATCAAAATCGGAGACATCGATCTCAAATACGCCATGGCACAGATTATCTCAAAGTCAGAGTCTGATGACGGCAGAATCAAACTTTATATGCAGAAACTTAACGGCATCGACGCCGAAATGTGTGTTAATGGAAAAATCCTTAAAATATTAAAACTAAGAAATGAATATGCCCCTGTGTATAGCAGTAAGAAAGTCGACATATACCTTTTGACAGAAAATAATGCGAATCATCTGGGTCTGGGGACTGAATCAAAACCGGTAGTGGCAGATGTGCCTTATACTAAAGTCAAGGATGCCGGTCCGTTGCGCACCATCACTATAGGTGTAAACAATGTCGCCGAACAGCCGGAAGATGTAGATTTTGAAAACGCTGCTGTGTATCACATCGATATACCGTCTCATGATGGTCTGATAGACATTGATTATCATGGAGATGTGGCACGATTATATGCGGATGGAAAATTCATGGACGACAATTTCTATAACGGACGTCACTTCCAATACGCGCTAAGTCGTCTTCCTGAAAACTGTAAGCAGCTTGAACTCCGAATCCTCCCCATTCAAAAGGATGCTCCGGTCTATTATCCACGCGAGGCTGATCCGACTCCTGGAGAAAGTGTCATGGCAGTCCGTCACATTAAGCAGTAACCAACCTACAATATTAATCATAAAGTGAAATTAACATCATGAAAAATCGAATTATGCATGTCCTGTTGACGGTTCTCGCTCTGTTGAGTCCGTTTGCAGCCCAGGCGAACCCGACAACAGCGAAAGCTTCCGATACCTTTAAATTGGAGGGAGTTGTTGTTGACAACGCCGGAGAGCCATTGATTGGCGTGACTATCAGGAATGAAACGAACCACACCGGAACCATGACTGACATTGACGGTAAGTTCGTCATGTCTGTTCAAAAAGGGAATATACTGGCCTTTTCTTATATCGGGTATCTGGCTAAGAAGGTCAAGATAACGGATCAGACGACATTAAAAATTGTAATGGACGAGGATGCCCAGAAACTTGACGAAGTGGTAGTCATCGGTTATGGAACTGCAAAGAAAAGCGACCTTACCGGAGCCGTGGAGTCGATCAAGGCAGACAAACTTACTCAAGGGAGCGCCACAAACGCCATGCAGATGCTTCAGGGCCGTGTTGCCGGACTGTACATCAACAGTCATAATCAGGATCCGGGATCGACCAATACGACATTGCTGCGAGGCGTAGGGTCATTAAGCGGCAACAGCGAGCCTCTTGTAGTTGTCGACGGTCTGCCACTATCCGACATGGGTGTCCTGAACACTATCAGTCCGGCCAATATCGAGCAAATCGACGTGCTGAAGGATGCCTCGGCTACGGCCATCTACGGATCACGAGGTGCCAACGGTGTCATTATCATCACGACAAAATCCGGAAATGTCGGCAAGGTTACTGTGGATTACGGATCCAAATTATCAATCGAGCAGGTTGGACGCACCGTCGACATGATGAACAGCGAGGAGTATATCCGTTTCTATTATGATCTGGCACACGACAAGGACTACGGTTATGGTTATCCCCAGGGTTATGAGGGGAATTTTTATCCTTATCCCATTGAGGCAATCGGAACCGTGGCCAACACGGACTGGCAGAAGGAACTGACCAAGAAGACTCCCCTCACGCACGAGCATAATCTCTCCGTTTCCGGTGGTAACGAAGTATTGAACTATAGGGTCTCGGGAAGCTATTATGACGGCAACAGTATTGTGAGCCCATACGATTACAAGAGGTTCAATGTCGATTCAAAGCTTTCGTACCATAAGGGCAAAATCTCCTTCATGGTCAATATGGCATATACCAACGAAAAGACCAATAAGAATAAGAATAGCTATCAGAATGCAATTCATTTCGCGCCCACTTGCGGCAAATTTGATGAGGACGGCAATCTGACGAAATTCCCGGTGGCATCGGTAAACTGGTACGAAAACCCGTTTCTTAACGAATGGGATACCGAAAACTTCTCCGAAGCAAGCACCACCCGTCTTGGAGGTAATATTTCCTACGAAATTCTTCCCGGATTCAAGGTAGAAGGACGCGCCGGATTTGAACGGCGATATTACGAGGAATATTACTACCAGGAAAAACGATATTCCCGCGACCAAGGCAAGATAGCCCAAAGCAACAACATGAACATGAACTTCGATCTGTTGCTCACTTATGCCAACTCATTCGGCAAGAATAACATCAATGCCATGGCCGGCATCAACTACCAGAAGTTCCGTAACCGTGGTAATGAAATGAGCGGTGAAGGATTTTCATCTCCTCAGATCAAATACTATCAGATGAATAACATTCTGGAAAAGAACAATCGGGAAATAAGCAGTTTTTGGAACGATAAGGCATTGTCATCCTATATGGTGCGTCTCAATTATTCATTTGACGAACGATATCTGATCACTGCCAACTTCCGTGTAGACGGAGCCACACAGTTCGCTCCCAAGAACAAATGGGGTTATTTCCCTTCGATTGCCGCCGCATGGCGTATCAATCAGGAGAAGTTCTATCATTGCGACTTTTTCCATACCATGAAACTGAAATTGGGTTATGGTCTTGCAGGTAATGCTAATATACCTATCGGTCGTTCGCAGGCGCTTCTGGCTTATGTTCCGGTGTACACGGGTGGCGTTACGGAAAATGGTGTTACCTGGAACGGCGGATACTTCCCCAATCCTGACTTGAAATGGGAAGGCGTGCGCACCACCAATCTCGGTTTTGAATTGGGTAGCAGATATTTCTGGATGGAAGTGAACGGTTACTATAAAAAGTCGTACGATCTTCTGATGGACCGGTCTAAACCGGTTGAAACAGGCTATTCCAAAATAACGCTCAACAAAGGCGAGCTTGTCAACTACGGTATCGAGGCCAGAATCGACGGTTATTTCAATTTCCTGGGCAATGACTTACGCTGGACACCGAGTATCACCGTCTCCTACAACTATAATGAAATAACCAAGTTTGACCATGACAAGGTCTGGACGGCAGAAGTGTGGGGCGTAGGAAAACGCAACGCCCTTATGGGATATGCCGGCTGCAATCAGGAGGGATATCCTGTAGGCGCACTGTTCGGTTATAAATATCTGGGAGTATGGCAGGAAAACGAGCGCGAGACGGCAGCAAGATATGGCGCGAAACCGGGCGAGCCGAAATTCCTGGATCATGCCACCTCCGACGGCAGTGGTCAGAAAACGGCCGATGGCGCCGACGGCAGGATAGATGACGCCGACCGTGTATATCTCGGCAGCTCGTATCCTAAGGTAATGGCCACATTCAATAATACCATAACTTATAAAGACTGGTCACTGTCATTTATGTTCGACGGAGTATTCGACAAGAAGGCCGTGAACTATAACAGACTCGCCCTGATCGATCCCACCCCGGTTGAATACGGCAATCTCAGCCGCGAGGCTCTGAAGCGCTGGACTCCGGATTATCCCGACACCGATATTCCGAGTCTTACAAGTCCTGTGGACAGTAAATTGGCCGTAAGTACATTCTGTATCGAAGACGCCTCGTTCGTGCGTCTACGCGAAGTCACACTGTCCTGGCAGCACGATTTTCCCGCTAAATGTTTCCTTAAGAAAATCAGAGTTTATCTGACCGGCAACAATCTCGCCACTTTCACTAAATACAAGGGTCTTAATCCCGACATCTGGGGCGTGGACAACAGCTGGAATCTTGCTCCTATCACCCGAAGCTACGTTCTGGGATTCAATCTAACATTCTAAATAATCGAAATTATGAAAAAGCATATATATATTGCTATGATCGCCATAGCTCAGATTCTCACTCTGACCGGCTGCGATCTGGACGAGACCATCTATGGAACCATCAGCGACGATACGTTCTGGAACAGCGAGAATGATATCCGCGAGGGACTGAACTCCGCATACGGCGGTCTGAACGAACGCTACAAAGGCTTCTCTCTGTGGCAGTACGTGGTGGAGGATGCCTGCTCGGACTATAGCGCCGCCCGGAACTGTTATCCGGAATTCACCAACTACAGCAATTGGTCGGGCACATACCCCGCACCCGTGGACTGGGGTATATACAAGTTCTTCTGGAATCAGATCTCTTATGTCAACAAGACTTTGGACAAGATTCCCGAGGTTGAGATGAGCGATGAGAGCAAAGCCCGTTACATGGGCGAAGGCAGAGCGCTGCGTGCATTCCTGTACTTCACGCTGGTGCAGTGGTTCAAGGACATTCCTTTGATCACCAGCTCCACCGACGACCGCTATCTTATTCCCCAGGAAACACCCGATGCCATCTACGCCTTTATCGAAAAGGAACTTACAGAATGTCAGGACGGAATGCTGACAAGGGATGAGCTTCAGGCTTCGGGCGAGGCCGGGTACGTTCATCTCACCAAAGCCGCGGCACAGGGTCTTCTGGCAAGAGTTTATCTCGTACAGAAAAAGTATGATGAATGCAGGGATGCATGTAAGAAACTGATAGACAATCCTGATGACTACGGCTCCTATGAATTGCTTCCAAATTATAAGGACGTGTTCAGAATAAAGGGATTTGCCAACAAGGAATGCCTGTGGTCATTGCCTGCCGACGGAGTCAGCAACGTCAGCATGTTCCAGGTCAATATGTATAAGCTGTGGGACGCTGAGGGCAGCACAGTGGTTCGCGACAAGACCTTCGACGCTTATCAGGGCTGGGGTGACTTGAGCGTGACGGTTAACTTCTACAATACTTTTGCGGCCAATGACATCCGAAAGGAGTGTCTGCAGTACGACCCTCTGTGCGAGCCTGAAAAGGTCATGATACTTAAGTATCCGGCCGAAACTTCCAATGGTGAGGAATCATCCACCGACTATCCCGTATTGCGTTGGGCCGATATATGGATGATGTATGCCGAATCCCTTCTGTTAGGCTCCACTTCCGACCTGCAGGGTGCCATAAACGCGGCCAACAATGTGCGCCGCAGGGCCCAGGTCCCTCAATATGAGGCAGCTGACTTCACTGTAGACGGGTTTAAGAGAGAATTGTACAATGAGCGCCGTCGCGAATTGTTCTTTGAAGGTTGTGGCAAACGTGACATGATCAGATTCGGAACACTTACGGATTATATCAAGACCGTATCGAAGGATGCCGGTTCAAATCCGGAACGGTATTTCTATCTCCCTCTGCCGTCATCGGCTCTGGCCGCTAATCCCGCCATGAAACAAAATTCACCTGATTACAAATAACCGGAACAACTGAAATGAAAAATTATATATTAATCTGCCTGATGGCTCTGTTCTGTCTGACGGCATGTGAGGAAAACGACGGGCGTGTTTTCAAGCAGCATCTATACAAACATCTAACGGATGCAGAGGCTTTCATGAATACTGCGGTCGAAGGTCCTGAAGAGGGCGATTACCGCCAAGGAAGCAAAGCCGCGCTGTCGGCCGTGATAAATGAGGGTTATTCCATCTATTGGGATCTGAATTCAACCCAGGAGACTGTCGATGGATTCTGTAAGACTATAGACGACGCACTTTATACATTCAAGATGTCGGTAAACCCCTCGCTCGCCAATCTTCGGTCATTGCTGTCGGACGCCGCCGCCCTCCTGGATATAGCAGCCGACAACGGCGTCTTCCAGACCGACATTGACAGACTGAACGAAGCCGTGACCCGGATACAAGCGCTTGTCAATGATTCAGGACATGTATGGAATCAGGAGGAAGTCCTCGCTATGGAAACCGAGATCAGCGAACTGATGGGCACAGTGGAGGAACAGATGCCCGGTGCCATCAATATCCGTATTGAGAATCCGTCGTTTGAACCTGTCGGTTCTGCGGATGAAGTTGTTTCCGAATTTTCTCTCGTGCCCGGATGGAACAATGCGGGATTTGTCGACGGTGTGACTCCATGGGACGGTCTGCTCAGCAATTCCTTGATTTCAAAGAGTCACTGGATGATGGAGAATAAGTCAATCGACGGAAATTATGCCTTATACATTCAGACATACAGCAAGCAGGTATGGCAGACGCTGTCCGAGAAAGTTCGCGCCAACAGCACGTATACCATCAATATAAATGCTACACGAGATAAATGGAAGGATGCCGAGAAGACGAAACTTCTTATTCAGCTTGTTGCATTCGAGGGAACACCCGGCAATTTCTCCGATGCTACAGTATTGGCACAGCAGGAATATTCCGGTATCAGTGACACGGATTTCCAGACGTGTACATTGAGATACACCACCACAGCCACTACCGAACATGCTGGAAAAGTCCTCACCGTATGTCTGCGGAGCTATCACATCAATCCCGCCGACAACAGCAGTGAGCTCGCATGGCAGGACACTGGCGTGACTGTCGATAAGATGAGCATAACCAGAGAAAAGAACAATTGACACACATCCGGACAGCTGTCCGAATGCTTCGTAAAGCGTACGGACAGCTGCCTGGACAATACGGAAGTTATATGAATAAGATTCTGATTTTCTTATCATTCCTGTCATTATCAATGACAATGACTGCTAAGGAGATTGAAATTTCAAGCCATCCACAACGCGGTGTATACAGCACCAGACCGGCCAAGAACTGGGAGGAATCCCTGGTGACAGGCAATGGTGTCATGGGTGCCATGATAGAGGGTAACCCTTACCATGAATCCATCGTTTTCAACCATGCACAGCTATTCCTGCCACTAAACAAACCGCACAAGCCGGTAAGCCAGGGCAAGCATTTGGACGAAGTGCGTCAGATGCTTTTCAACGATAAATACGGCGAGGCATCGCAATATATCGTGGATCTTGCTAAAGCCGAGGGATTCAACGGCATCCATTGGTCTGACCCATACTATCCCGCCTTTCGCCTGAATATCGTGTCAGATTCAGCCTGCATTTCCGAATATGCTCGGACAGTCGACTTCACCAATGGAGAAGTGAATGTGAAATGGCGTGATTCCAAGGGGGCTTTCAGTAGGCGCATGTTCGTTTCCAGGCCTGACAACGTGTGCGTACTGCAGCTTTCCGCCTGTGGAAATGGAGTCATAAATGCGGATCTCTGCCTCTCCCAGGTCTCCAATCAGGTTGAATGGTGGATAGATAAGTTTAACTATGACGAAGGTCTCGGCCTCAAAAAAATAGAGAACGAATCCCAAGATAACGCTCTGACTTTCCGAGGCTGGTTCAAGAACACCTGGAAGGGAAGCCTCCAGGGGTATGAAGGAGTCCTGAAAGTTGTGAACTCCGACGGAAAGATCAAGACCGAGAACGGAAAACTGATTGTCCGTGAAGCTACCGATGTCCTGATATATGCCCGGGTGGAACCGTCATATAATATGAACAGATCAAAAGTCAACGGCATGGTCAGACATATCGATTCACTGCCGGTCGATTATGCGGCCTTGATGGAGCCTCATGAACGGATTCACAAGGACTTGTTCGAGCGCGTGTCTCTGGATCTAAATGCAAGTGAGGAGGATCGCACCAGATCTTCGGAAGAATTGCTCGCGACCAATGGCGAGAACCCAGCTCTTATCGAAAAGCTATTCGATGCAGCCCGTTACAATATCCTGTCGGCCACTGGAATCAACCCTCCGAACCTTCAGGGAATCTGGGGTGGCACCGTCACGCCTCCGTGGTCAAGCGATTTCACCACCAACGGCAATCTTCCGGTTGCGATATCCCACTACCTGCAGGCCAACACTCCGGAACTGATGTTGCCGCTGTTTGACAAACTTGAATCATTTATGGACGATTTCAAGACCAACGCCAAGGTGTTGTTTAATTGCAGAGGCATTTATGTTCCGTCTCATTTGGCCACTCATGGACTTAACAATCATTTCGACGAGACCTGGCCCATGACATTCTGGACTGTAGCCTCGGCATGGTATTCCATGTTCTACTATGACTACTATCTTTACACTCAGGACAAGGAATTTCTTCGCAAGCGGGCCCTCCCGTTCATGGAACAGTCCGCTCTGTTCTACGAGGACTTCCTTCAGAAGGGCGATGATGGCAAGCTGGTGTTCTGTCCTTCCTATTCGCCTGAGAACAATCCTATGAACAGTCCTTATCAGGCCTGCATCAATGCGACGATGGAAGTTATGGGTGTCAATGCGTTGCTGCGGGCCGTGATTGATGCGAGCAGGACTCTGAATGTAAATCGGGACAAGATAGCCAAATGGGAGTCCATGCTCGCCATGATGCCGAAATATCAACTGAATGAAAATGGAGAAATCCGCGAATGGCTATGGAAGGATCTACAGGACAATCATGAGCATCGACACGCCTCCCAGCTGTTTGGGCTGTATGATCTTCACGATCCGGTCATCATGAACAGCGAAGCACTTAAGGAAGGATGCCGCAAGGCCATAGACCGACGTATGGCTATCCGTAGACGCGACAATGGTGGCATTATGGCATTCGGCATGGTCCAGCTTGCATTTGCCGCAAGCGCCATGGGTGAGTCGGATACCGCTTACGACATGCTTAAATGGCTGGGCAAAAGCTACTGGAACAATAATCTGGTCTCAACACATGATCCGGGCGGCACGTTTAACGTCGACATTTCCGGTGGCTATCCTTCACTGGTCATGAAGATGCTTGTATATTCCGAACCCGGGACAGTATCATTGCTCCCCGCCACTCCTGAAGCATGGGCGAAGGGATCCATCAAAGGGATTGCTCTGCGTGGTGGGATTCTACTGAAAGAGCTTAAATGGTACGACCGGAATGTCGAAGCTGTATTATTGTCCGATACAGACCAGACTGTAAAAGTCTCGGTCGCCGGCAAGAATGAAAATGTGATCGACCTGATTGCAGGTCAACCTTTTAAGTTCACCAATAATAAATTAGCAAATATATTCTGAAATGAAAAAGATGATTCTGATCTGCTTGCTGTGCATCACCTGCCTCTCTGTCAAGGCACGGAATTTCGTCAGCGGAGCTGATGTCAGCTGGTGTACCGAGATGGAAGCTGACGGCAAAAAATTCTATAATATCTCCGGTGTAGAAACGGATATATTCAAGCTTATGAAGGAGATAGGCATGACTGCCATTCGACTTCGTGTATTCGAACATCCGGAAAACGGTTACGGACCCTGGTGCGATAAGACGGATGTAGTGGCCAAAGCCAAACGTGCCCATGCAGCTGGCCTCGACCTGATGATCGACTTCCATTACAGCGACCGGTTTGCCGATCCCACAAACCAGAATGTGCCTGAGACATGGGTAGGAATGTCCACTGCTCAGTTGAAGGAGGCTCTGGCCAATCACACCAAGGATGTACTACAGGCTCTTAAGGACGAAGGCATCACTCCCAAATGGGTGCAGGTAGGCAATGAAACCAATAGCGGTATTGCCATGATGTATGGACAGATTCATTGGGACAGGACCGGTGCCGACAGGTTTACCGATTATGTGGTCATCAGCAACGTTGGCTATGATGCAGTGAAATCCGTATTTCCCGACTCGTATGTGATAGTTCATCTTGGCGGTACGGAAAACGCCCGGTGGTTCTTCACCGACTTCATTGCCGCCGGAGGTAAAGTTGATATGATAGGCCTGTCTCATTATCCTACCGAAGATCAATGGAACAGTTCGGATGCAGCAGCGACACATAGCAATGTAAATGCCGAAAAATATGTAAAGGAGGCAATTGAGCGATTCAACATGCCGGTCATGATCTGTGAGACCGGATTCGATGTCACAAAGCCGCAGCTGGCTCATGAAGTCATGATTGATCTTTTCAACAGATTGACTCCGATTGCGCAATGCTCCGGAATATTCTATTGGGAACCGGAAGTAGACGGTCAATGGAAACCCGCAAGCTATGATTCCTTAGGATGGGGTGCATATGGCATGGGTGCTTTTACCATTAATGGTATGCCTACCAAGGCCCTTGATGCTTTCGGAGGCAGAACGGTAGTGAACCATCATCCGTCTTCTCTGAAGATTTATGATAAGGACGGACAGAACATACTTGCCACCATGCTGCCGGATAAAAACGCGGACGGACTATATCACTCATATCTTAATGTCTGCGAGCCCTGGATGAACTTTAAGATTGTTGACCTTGAAAATAATATATGGTATGGCTCGGATCCAGCGAACAAGACGAAACTGTCATCGGCCGACGACAAATGGAACTTGTGGATTGATAATGAACAGACAGGCATCTATGAAGTTAAGGCGGATTTAGTGAATATGGACTGGTCACACGAATATAAGCCTGATACCGGCTCAGGCATGTCCTATAATAGTCTCAATAATGATTATAGCGAGAAATGGTATGATTTACATGGAAGATCTGTGACCAATCCACTGCAGGGCAGTGTATATATCGTAAAGATTGGCAATAAGGTTAAGAAAGTCATACTCTGATCCCAATTACCCTGGCACGTCTCGCATCGTCTTCGCAATGCGGAACCTATAAAAAGAGTGCGGCCCGTACGAGTCGCACTATTTTATTCAGTTGTGGTATTTAAGCCTTTTTCTCAGGTTCGGCCGCGGTAGCGGCAGGAGCAGCTGCCGCTGCTGCTGCGGAGGCGATGTTGGCGGCTGCGGTAGCGGCGGCATCGGCTGCCGGTGCCTCGTAGCGGTACTTGGCCTCCCAGCCCAGCGCGGATGCGCCTAACACGGCTGCGTCGCTGTCCTTCAGCTCGGAAATCAGAAGCTTGGTATGTCCCTTGAAAATGTTCAGCACATTCTTGTTAAAGGCTTCGCGGAGAGGGTTCATCAACAACTCGCCGCTCTTGGCCAGTCCTCCGAACAGAATAATGGCCTGCGGGCTGGAGAAAGCAACCATGTCAGCCATGGCTTCGCCTAATATGGTTCCGGTATATGTGAATATCTCCTTGGCAAGCTTGTCGCCGGCTATCGCAGCGTCGTACACATCCTTGGACGTGATGGCGTCGATGTCGAGGTTACGAAGCAGCGAGGGTTCCTGACGTACCTCGATGAATTCGCGTGCCGTACGCGCCACGCCCGTAGCCGAGCAATAGGCCTCCAGACATCCGGTGCGTCCGCATCCGCATACACGGCCGTTGTTACGTTTCACGATCACATGTCCGAGCTCGCCGGCGAATCCGTCGGAACCGTAAACCAACTGACCGTTAATCACGATACCCGATCCGACACCTGTGCCGAGGGTGATCATGATGAAGTCCTTCATACCGCGGGCTGCGCCGTATGTCATCTCGCCAAGTGCGGCCGCGTTGGCGTCGTTGGTGACGGCCACGGGTATGCCGTTGAATGCCTTGCTAACGTTCTTGGCCAGCGGAATTTCAGGACCCCAGGGCAGATTCGGCGGATTCTGGATCTCTCCGGTGTAATAGTTGCCGTTAGGCGCACCTATGCCGATTCCCTGAATCTGATCCTCCAGTTCGTTTACCTTGATCAGGCGGCTCAGACCTTCGTGCAGCTCCGCTACATAATCGTCGAAATTGGTGTGCTTCTGGGTCTTGATTGAATCACTGGCCACTACCTGGCCACGGGCATCGACAATGCCGAACACCGTGTTGGTGCCGCCTATGTCTATACCTACTACATACGGTTTGCTCATAATATTGCGATTGTTAAAGTTGTCGGTTTATGACTTTGTTATTTGAATAAGTACTGGCTGGAGATCGACTGGTTGTTGTGTATGCGACGGATTGTGTCGGCAAACAGCTTGGCCACAGGCAGAATGGTTGCCTTTGGGTTCTCCTTGATATATGGGATCGAATCGGTCAATACCAGCTCCTCGATACCGCAGTTCAGCACACGCTCGGTAGCTGGGTCGGACATCACGCCGTGGCTGCAGAGGGCGCGTACGGACTTGGCGCCGTAGGCCAGCAACAGATCGGAAGCCTTGGTAATGGTGCCGGCGGTGTCTACGATATCGTCTATCAGAACCACGTTCTTGCCCTCTACATCCCCGATTACTGTCATCTTCTCCACCACATTGGCCTTGGCGCGGGTCTTGTGGCACAGCACCAAGGGCACGTCAAAATACTTGGCGTACGAGTTGGCACGCTTTGCGCCGCCTACGTCAGGCGATGCTATAACCATATCCTTCAGGTGCAGGCTCTCGATATATGGGATGAAGATAGAGCTTGCATAGAGGTGATCGACGGGGACGTTGAAGAATCCCTGGATCTGATCGGCATGGAGGTCCATGGTGATGAGACGGTCAATGCCTGCCACGCTGAGTAGATCGGCCACCAGCTTTGCTGCGATGGACACTCTGGGCTTGTCCTTGCGGTCCTGACGCGCCCAACCAAAGTAGGGCACGACAGCGATAATCGATGCTGCCGACGCACGCTTGGCCGCGTCTATCATCAGCAGAAGCTCCATCAGATTGTCTGCCGTCGGAAACGTGGACTGTACAAGATAGACTTCACTTCCTCGTATCGACTCCTCGAACGACACTTCAAATTCACCGTCGGCAAAACGCTCTCTGTTCATTTTGCCTAATTCAATGCCGAGTTCCTTACAGATGCTCTCGCCAAGATACTTGGACGACGACCCTGCAAATACCTTGATCGGCGGTAGAGAATTGCTCATGGGTATGATGTTATTTTGTTCCTTGCGTCTTCATTGTGTCAGACGCCGGTTTTTGTTCCACAAAGTTAAAGATAATCCCTTATTAATGCAAATGAAATGTTATATTAACATTAATTTTATTTTGCGTTCTTTGTCGGCCTCACCTTTTTTAGCGGCAATATCAGCGCGTCATGGGGTCCGACCTCCAGCACCGCCTGCAGTCCGCGTTGCATGGTGAATACGTGCGACTGCTTCCACAGCAGGTCCTCCACCTTATAGTCTCCCTCGGCTATTCCGGCCATGTCGTAGCACAGGTCGGGCACGTTGAGACGCAGCGTCTTGGGCTGATCTGCGAAGTTAGCCACGAACAGCAGCACCTCGGTGTCGGTGTAACGCACGAACGCGAACAGGCGGTGAGGATCGAAGTCGGGCTGCTGCAGATTGACGTACATCAGATCGAAGAATGCACCCTCGCGCACGGCGTCGCTCTTGTTGCACAGCGTAAGTACACGTTTGTACAGATTGCGCAGCCATTTCTCGTGCGCGGTCAGGTGCGCTGTGTTGCACACGCCGTTGTTGTACCAACGGCGCAACGTGTCAAGGCTCCAGTAGTCGAATATGGTGGTGCGGTCGTTGTCGCCGGCGAAACCCTCGTTGTCGCGGGCCGCCTCGCCGAGTTCCTGACCGTAATATATCATGAACGGACCTTTGTTCATCATGGCGCTCACCACTAAGTGCGGCACAACCTTCATGGGGTCGCCGGCAAAGGCCGGGCTGGCGAAACGCACCTCGTCGTGGTTCTCCAGGAAGTTGAGCATACGGTCGCCGATGCCGTTTACGGTCTGCCAGCACCCGGTGAGCTGGGCCGCCGACACGTTGTTGCGCTCTATACCCACAAGCGTGTCGTACAGGTTCACCTTGTCATATAGATAATCGAATCCGCAATAATCAAGGAAGGTGTGATATAGACTCACATCATATATCTCGCCGATGAAGATCAGTCCCGGATAATCGGCCTTGACCTGAGGTATGGCCCAGTGCCAGAACTCCACCGGCACCATGAACACCATGTCGCAGCGGAACCCGTCTATCCCTTTCGATGCCCAGAATCGCAGTATATGCAACATTCGCAGCCATGTATCGGGGATCGGATCGTAGTAACCCTTGTGCTGCCAGGGATCGACGCCATAGTTCAGTTTCACTGTCTCGTACCAGTCGGTTTTCCCGCAGAATGCCGTAAAGCAATCGTTGCCTGTGGCTTTGGCGGGAAACTCCACGTAAGGGGTATCCCCCTCGGCACCCAAATCGAAGTCGGGGGCGAACTGCTGGTTGGTGATATAATAATAATTATTGCCGGGCGTGAAGAACATGCCGATGTTGTCGTGAGCCCCGAAGTCATCGATACCGTCGGGGGCTACGTCCGAATGATATACACGCGCGGTGTGGTTGGGCACGAAGTCCAGCAGCACCTTCAGTCCTGCGTCGTGCGTGCGGTCCACCAATGCCTGGAATTCATCCATACGCTTGTCCACATCCTCGGCCAGGGCCGGCGACACATCGTAATAATCCTTTATCGCGTAGGGCGACCCGGCCTGTCCCTTCACCACATTGGGGTTGTCGGCGGGAATGCCCGGAAACGCTGTCTTTGTGGCCATTTCGATCACTCCTGTATACCATACATGGGTGACTCCGAGATTCTTGATCGACTTCAATGTCTTATCGGTAAGTCCATTGAATTTGCCACTTCCATTCTGCTCGTAGCTGCCGTCGGCCACGCATTCCGACTCCATGTTGGTCATGATGCGCGGAAACATCTGGTAAACTATTGGCTTCTCTTTCATCGTTCTGTTTCTATGCTCGGTTGTTCGTTGTTGTTTATTGTAGATGGATTTTGTTCTGTTGTTCGCATATTCAGTCTTCCTATTTAACTGACCCGCTTCTGCTTATCTCGCTCAGTATCCGGCAGGTGGCCTCGTATCCTATGTTGATGTTGCGGTTCAGGGCCTTGAGGTCGAACAGCTTTGTTTCCACAATTTCCTGAGGCTTTATGACATAGTCGCATATCTCCATGTCGTGAATCACGTTGGCCTTCATCGACAGCGAGAAAGCCCTTGCCGCGATGTCGAGTATTGAATTCCTGTATCTGTATTTCCGATCCAACGGCGAACAGTTGGACCCGAACAGGACATCGCATTCCTTGCGGATGGCCCATGCCGGAAGATTATGCAGCACACCGCCGTCGACGTAATATTCACCCTCTATCTTTATCGGATTGAATATTACGGGCACGCTGCAGGAGGCCAGCACGCGCGGCACTATCTCCCCTTTGCGCCATCCTACCTGGGTGCCGCGCGACAGATTGGTGGCGCAAACAATCGTGGGGATTTTCAATTCCTCTATGTTCTTGACCGGGAGCCACGAATCCAGCAGCTTGGCAAATTTGTTCAGCTTGAATATTCCGGCTTTCGGGATGGACCATTCTGTGAAATCACCGAAATTGCCGGATTCCATAAAGCATTCCTTTATGTCAAGCGGCGAGAGTCCGGAGGCATAAAGCACTCCGGCAATGGAACCCGCCGATACGCCGGATATTATCTGCGGTTTAAGCCCGAATTCCTCCATTGCCATCAACACGCCGATATGCGAGAATCCTTTGGCGCCTCCGCCGCCTAAGGCTATACCTATCTTCTTCTGTCGCCTGATGCCCAGATAGCTTACAATATTGTCAATATTTATATTGAATGGAATGTCCATATCGTTTTCTAAGTTTATAAAGTTTACAAAGTTTATAAAGTTAAGATAATAGTGCCGTCATCAGCAAGTCTGCACATACCTCTTAACTTATTCCACTTTTTCAACTCTCTTAACTAATTATTCAACGCACGGAATCGGTTTTTAGCCCATTATTCTTCTTCTTTTTGCGAAGAAACTTGAAGGCATCGTCAAAATCCTTGCGGAAAATGATTCCTACACCCTGCGTGGTCAACGCCGATTTCAAGTAATAATATGCGTCGTTGAAATGATTGTATGCCTTGAGGCGCAGCTTGCCGTCTTTAGTGAGCAGATATTCCAGGTCAAAGTCTCCGATAAAGGTAGTCTGTGATACGCTGCGGTCGCGATATCCGAGATTTCCATTAATTATCAGCCTGTTGTCAAACAATTGAGACGAGAGCGCCAGGTCGATTTCCATATCCGAGAAGTCGTTTCTACCCGATTTGAACGACGGGTTCAATGACACCTTGTCTGTAAGCTGCGACACCACGTTCGATATCTGGGACGATAGCGTGGACGATGCCATAGACACTAATTCTCCGTCCGAGGTACCCGAGAACTGAGGGGTATAGAACCGGTTTAACGCCAGCAGATACAGCACCTGCTGCTGCATCATTTCCTCCGACGACACGATGCTGCGTACCTTACGCTCCACGTCTCCCGTGACTGTCGGCAACGCTATGTCGAACGCCAGGTCCGGATGCTGCAGCTCGCCCGTAACCTTTAGCAACGCCTCCACCGGTACGGAACTGCGGTTCAGGTCGCGGTCTGTTGCGAAACTTTTATCAAGATCTGACAGATTAGTGTTCACCCTGTAACCGGCCGTAAGGTCAAGAATGCCTTTCATCGCATCGCCGTTGAACGAGATACTGCTCCCTTCCTTTATCTTGAAATCGCGTATTATGATGTCCTGAAAGGTAAAACGATAGCTCCCGTCGTTGATGGAGTATCGGCCGAACAATTCAACATTATCACTGAATGTATTGTAGTTCAGACGCATCGCGCCGGAACCGGTGGCCGTAATCTTGTCACCGGCAGACGGATCCATTATCACGTTCATCTTCAGCGAGGGAGTCAAAGCCACCGACAGATCCATCTCGAAAATGCCGGCCTCTTCCTCTTCGCCGTCCGGTTTCTTGAATTGGGTTTCAAACTGCTCCTCTTCGGTCATCTCCATTTCTGTCTGTTTATGGCTGTCCGTGAAGGTCAGGAAATCATATTCAGCAGCCGTCTGAGTCTTCTCCATCGAGAAGGTGAATGTGGAATTGGGTTCGGTGGTGGCGTCAAAACTCACAAGGGTATAACCCGGATAGCCCGAAATTCTTCCGGAGCCGGAAGCGAAGATACGGCCCCACCAGGCCTGACCCGCCGCGGAAGTCATGTCGTAACATAACATTCGCTTTATATCCCTGACGTTCAAATCTATCCTGGCATCGTGAAAATATTGGTGTCTCACTGCACCTGCCAATACGCCGCCGTTGCCATACCTGTCTTTTATCCTGAATCCGGGAATCACGATCTTGTCCTCGTCAAACAACACCGAATCCGATCCATAGTAAGTAACGCCGGTATATCCAATCTTGATGGCTGCCGTGTCTGCGAATGCCTTGCCCGTCAGACGTATCCGCTTGAAATTGCCATATAGCGTAAGGTCGGCCGATCCAGCTCCCTCCACTTTCTCCATCACGTTGGACAGAAACGGCTGTATTAAGGCTAAATTTATCTTATGGGCGTCGAAATTGATGCGCAACGAATCCTGCGTCACGAATATTTTGCCGTCTACTTTCGTATATACGTCTTTTGTTGCTCCCTGAATGTCGGCGCCGATGGCCACGGCTTTGTTCGCGTTGTCCCAGTACCCCAGCAGGTCGGCGTCACCCACGTCGGCGCCGTTATAACTGAAATTCTTCACATGGAGTCCCTGAGTCTCGGCCAGCGGAGCGCCGCTGAACAGCCTCGATGCAACAGCCCTGCCGGTGGCGAGACCTCCGAACGTCACGTAATTGATATTCAACGTATTGAAGATATATGCCAGATCTATGTCCTTAAGATTGGCCAACAGTTCGTCTTCAGGTGAATCCGATGCCGCCCCTTGTATTGTGAGATATTGCTCTCCTCGGTGCAGGCTCAGGTTGTCCACGGTAAGACGCTTGTCGCTGAGCCGTACCGTGGCCGGCGACATCTCCCACGTCTCATTATTTATCACAATCTCGCTGGGATTGATGGTAAAGTCCAGGTCCTTCTTGCCTTGTTCGTTGCCTGTTATGCTCAGACCGAGGTCTAAGGAGCCTTTCTCCTTCCCGGTCTCCCCTTTCCATCCCAACAGTCCGGTCACCCGGTCATCCAGAGCATGACCGTTGACATCAAGATGGATATACTGGGTCTTTATTGGATAGTCGGCACCTGCTTTCACGGCCAGTCCGTTCGCAAGGGTCGACTCTGCAGTGACAGCCACATTCTTTATCAGCTTGCTGTCGCCCTGTATCAGATACGGAGCGGAAACATTCACATTCATCCTGCCGTTGTCGGCATTGCCGTAAAGACGGGCAGGCACACCGGGTCGCACCTTCAGCTTCAGTGCATCGTATATATTGGCGTCCGGCTTGATCGTGAAGTCGTAACTCAGACTATTGGTATTGGCCGACTGCTGGCTCGGAGCCTTGATATACGCCGGCAGCGCCTTTGATAATATGTCGGTGGCAAGCACCGGTAAGTCCTGGAAGGCAAACTGACCCTTCACCATACCGTCTATCACGTCGCTCTTCAGGTCTATATGTCTGTTTTCGTTCTCATTGATGATGTCGAGGTTCAGATATGACATCGCCAGCGTGTTACCATTGGCCGGTGTGTAGTTTATGTCCGAGATTCGGGCGTATCCGGTCATGTTGTCCTCGTTATCGCCACTGGCCTTCACATCCAATGATGCAATCTGGAACACTGCACCCTGCTTAGGCATGATGCCGAAGGCGCTGCAGTCCATCCGCAGGTTATTGCCTGTCACGTCCCATGTGGATGCAGGACCATCAAACATACAGATAGCCTTCAGCTCGCCGTTAGCAGCCATGCCCGATATCTGCGCCTGCAGGTCGGCCTGCTTGCCCTGCTTCTGCAACGTCACGAATATATCGGTCAGTTCATGACCGTTAACGAACACCGACGGTGCCTCGACCTTAACGTTGCCATTGCTACGCTTCATGTCGTTAAGCGTCAGATCGACCTCTCCTTCGGCGCTTGCCTTGATCTGACCCACAGGCTGAGTTGATATAAGCGAACCGAGGTCGAAGGCTTCTGTGTCCAGCTGAAACTTTCCCTTTATCGTCTTGTCGTGCAAGTTGCCTGCCACATCGAGATTAACCAGTCCCTGATCGGTGGACACCAGTCCCTGGAATACGCCGCCGGATTTGGCCAGCGACATTCCGCCGTCGCCCTTCACTAAGATCTGACCGGCCTTCGACAATATTTCCGCTTCTGCACCGCCATTTACGCCTACGGCATCAAGCACTTGCGCAATATACTCACCATCGGCTTCCACCTCCAGATCATCGGCTATTAGTTCCAGTTCCCTCGGTGTGGTGAGACCAGACACATTGCCTCGGAAGTCTATGTCAACATTGCCGTTATTGTCCGCTACCGTCAGACTCTCGACGCGGAAACTATCCAACGAACCGTCGACATGAATGTCTACGTCATATTTGCCTGAGATCCCATCGAGACCCGGCAACAGGAATGCGAGTTCTTCGGGCATCAGGTTGTCTATCTTGACGGCCATGTCAAGGTCGGCCTTCTTAAGGTCGTTCGCTATGTTATTGAATCCGGAGATCTGTAGTTTCTGATTGTTGACGCGCACTTTCGCCTCCGACAGGTCGAGCCGGAAATTTCGCAGTTCAATCTCTTTTGGAGTCACGCTGGCGAAAAACGACAGGCCGTCGACATAGAGACCCGATTTCTCCCTGAAGCTTAGACGCCTGAGATTTACCACATAGTCGTCATTCCTGAGACGTGGCATCGATATGTCTGCACGTAGATTACTAACCTTCAGATGATTGGGATCCAGCACATTCTGCCCCTTGAGGGGTTGCCACAGGCGGTCGAATCTCACATTCGACTTACGGATCACGATATTATGCAACACAAGGTCGAATTGCGCGGGTTCCTTCTTATGCTGTCTTGGTTTAAAGGCGTCTATAATGAACTGGATGTTCAGCGGTCCGCCCTCTTCTGCCTGTGTTATTCCGGCGTCAAGACCGATGATTTCGGCGTAAGTGATTTCGATTTTCTGCGATATCAACAATTTCCAGAAGGCTACTCCCGCACCGAGGTCCTTGACCGATATGCACTTCTGATTGTCGGGGGTGCGGATCTCCACATCACTGAGTTTCAGCTCGTTGAACGGCATTATGGAGACATCGCCTATCCTGACCGGAGCCTTGAACAATTGTGTCAATTGCTTCTCCGCCTCATTCTTGATGATATTTTGCACTTCAGGCACCGACAGCGCGACATAAAGCAACACAACGATGGCCCCCACTGTCAGAATGGCGGCGAACAATATACTGCGTGCTACACGATAGACATTCCTCACGGCTGTCATACCGCAAAATTACTAATTTTTTCTCACATTGGAAAACGCACCGGACAGCTATCGCACTTAGTAATATTGCTTTTTATTTGCAGAACTCATTTACTTAGTGGCCGCTCTTGTCATGACATCCTTGAACTCACCCGTGCGGATCTCGCCGGAGACTGGGTCTGTGTTTGTGGAATAGAATATTTCCATGGTGTTTGCATCGGGCATGTTGAAGGCGTGGTCGAAATTCTGGCCATCTATAGTGAGGCGGCGCTGCTTGGTCCTGACATTGAACGCCCACGTTCCTTCTGACTTCCGCTCATTATCACCGGTCTTGTCATAAAAAGTGTAGCTGCCGTCGGGATTCAGATTGCACCACGCTTCGCGGGGTACGGCGAAAGTGGTCTCCTGCCATTCACCACCCTTCTTCTCATAGCTCTTGCCAAACATCCATCTTCCCGCTACTTTCTCCGAAAACGACACATCGGGGATACGATGTAAGAGATAACGGAACTGACCTTTCACTACAGTGCCGTCATCGTCACGAGCCTCGTCGCCGCGTAGCTCAAGCTCATAGTCGGACAGATGATAGATTTTATTGAATTGCTCGAATCCGGGGTAAATGCCCGTGTAACCCCCTTTTTCTTCCTCGGCTTTCCATTTACCGCATGTCATCTTCTGCCAACCGTCAGGAAATGTCCATGCCACATAGGTGTTGCCGTCGGAGGCGAAAGTATACGTTCCGCTTATGATATTTCCCGGTTCTTCAGTGGCTTCCCAATGTCCCTTGTCATTAAGCATGAGGCAGGTGCTCTGATGCCACGTACCCACAAGATTAGTCTGTATAGGATACAGGATTTCGTACTCCTCCTTATCATTATGGCATGAAGCAAGAGTCACACATGCCAAGGCGAATATCGCCGATATGGTTTTAAACATTCTTTTCATTTTATGATTGGTAGTTAATTTTAATTTAGTAAAATTAGTGTTTAATATCATTCCGGGCAATAATACCTGTCTATGATTGTCCCATAAGATGCAGAAACTCGTCCCAAATCTTCCCTACGGCAGTCTCAAAATGTACTGCACACTGATATTCAGCTTAATACTAAAAGCGGACCGGAGGCGCGATATGCCGTCAATCCATTGGATATTCCAATATTTAGGACTAATTTTGCGACTTAAAATATTGATTTACGCATGAATCGTTTTTATTTTTTCATCATTTCCCTGATGCTCGGCGGCAATCTCCTTTGCCATGCGGAAGCTAACCGACGTGACATGGTGACCGAACAACTTATCAGGCAACTCTACATCGAGCACCCTGACAGTTGTCTTGACCTGCTTGACAGGACTCAGTCAGGACAGCTTGACACCGATATGCCCATTTTCAAAATGGATATGCTGCGTGCCATGTGTTATGAAATAAAAGGGAACTATCCCGAAAAGGAACGTTGCGTGCGACGTTTGCTGGAAGAAGATTCAGTCATACTTGATACTGACAGAAAGCTTAAAGTGACAGTGATGCTTGCCGGAGTGCTTGACCGTCAGAATAAGTATGAAGAAGGGATTCAGGCATGTGGCGAGGCAATAGATCTGGCCCGTAAATTAGGGAAAAAGAAAGACGAGGCGGAGATGCTTGCCACAATGGCCCGCATCAATGCCGGAATGGGGAATGGCAATGAGGCATACAAATATTTTCAACAGGCCATCGATGTTCTGAAGAATACCGGTGATGTCCGTGAGATGTCATACCTTTCCACTATTTACGGAGAGGCTATGTCATTTCTGACAGATGCAGGGAAAACCGTAGAGGCATTGGAAATGGGGAAAAAGCGTGAAGCGCTGATAGATAAAATGAGCGGACTTCAGGGGCCTCCTCCGGGCTATATAGACCAGCAATACGGATTTCTGTACGCAAAAATGGCTCTATTGCTTTATGAGGACGGCAAAGCGGACGAAGCCGCAGCTGTCTATGCCAAATTCGGGAAACTTGACTTCGCCGATACTTATACGGGCAGGCTGTTCAGTGTGCCCTACCTACTTAAGGCCCGGCGTTATTCGGAAGCCCTTAGAAACAACGATTCATGTATCAGGGAATTTACGGGCGACACCATAAGTAATGACTACCTCGGCCTGTTGCAGAATCAGGCGGATGCTTACAGAGGGTTAGGTAATTACCGGTCTGCCGACGCATTCATGCAGCGTAGCTATACGCTCAGAGACAGCATATATTCGCGTGAGTCGGAAAGCAAGGCTCAGGAGTATGCGGCTTTGTTCGATGCCAATGAAAAAGAGCTGCGGCTGTCTGAGGCAAAAGCGGAATCACAGCGTAAAACAATTCTGATCGTCAGTGCCGCGACTTTGATTGTCTTATTACTGTTTATTCTCTGGGTAGTTATGCGGAATCTTCGATCAACCAGAGAAAGGAACCGTATAGACGCCCGGCGGATCGACGAACTCATCGCACAGAAAGAAGAATTGAGAAAAGCATATTCCCAGGCAACCAACCCCCTCGAAACGGATAAAGAAACCCAAAACGATGAAAGTGCGACGGATGATATCGTTCCGGATACGGATAAAGACTATCAGTCCTTTATGCGCATGGAGACAGTAATCATGGAGGATAAACTGTTCCTCAATCCCAAACTTACCCGGGATGACATCCTGGCGGTGGTGGGTATCGCAAAAAATTCTCTTGTGCCGATTCTCAGAAAATACGCCGGATGCACCAATCTCAATGATTACATCAACCGCCTGAGGCTTGAATATGCGGTCAAGCTGATCAAGAGCAACAAAGTCTATACTATCGATTCCATCGCAGAGGCTTCCGGTTTCAACAGCCGCAGTACATTCTATCGTGCGTTCCAGAATGTTTTCGGCATGTCTCCTTCGCAATATCTGGAAATACAGAAAGAACAGAGCGAGATAAAGGATGAAATCGCGGAAGATGAGAACTAAGGACTCCGATTCACATTTGTTCAGGGAGTTGGTCATTTCTCTTGTTGGCACTGTGATAGGCATAATACTCACAGTCGGTGTGACTTATTGGTCCGAACAAAGGGACAAAGAAGAAATGGCACGTAAGGTCATGTTACTGACCATACACAATCTTGACGTGTCCATCGGCAGCATGGAGCGCCTTGTCGATGAACTGAGCCGCCAGGATACAATATTCCACTATGTAAGGGAAAGGGCGACATCCTCTGTCAGCCCTGACACCCTTGATCTGTTTGTCTCGGCACTGTATTCACACCATATTCGTCCGATAGATTCTTCTACAGAAGCGATTTTTTCCTCTAATTTTGAGATATGGAAATACATTGACGATCCGAAGATTATCGGTCGTATCGCCAACTGTTATTCGCTTATGGATGAATGCGGCGAGGAATATGAGCGGATTGAACGGAACAAATATCAAAACTTCCTGTCGGTATATGACGCCCAGAACAAGTCAGTAAGACAGTCCGGCAAAGAAATGACAGATGTATTGCTTTCGCAAAACAAAGTATTAAGTGTAATGGATGCGTTACCCTATGAAATTTCACTCCTGAGGAGTCTGATAGAAAATGCGAAAGCCCTCAACGACCGTAACAAGACCGAATTGCGGGTCAACCAGGAAGAACTCGACGAAATAGGTAATTTACTATGAGAACATCAGACTCACAGAAAATGCTGTTATTTCCTCAGATATTCTGATATGGAGCTGGTGAAAGCGTTGCCGTAACGGTCGATGTTGTAGACCGTGGCGTGTGAGCCAAGCGTGTGTCTCGCAAGGATATAGTAAAGATTCCTTACGGATACGTTTGGATCCTCGTCGATTGTTTCCTGAAACACCCTCGTGAAACCATTCGACAGCCATATACCCATGTCGGGATCCTTCATGTCGGCCTTTGACGGTTCGAAGGCATTCGCGGCCGTGATGACGAGCACGCCCGGAATTCCCGTCACGGCCTCTCCTATCGTACCGCTGTAGCACGCGTCCATCACAAAGAGCATTTTTCTGTATTTCCCGGCCTGGCGCATAGCCTCGACCATATCCCCGACCGCATTTCCCGGCACGACCTTGTCGCTGCCCCAGGCAAGCTGGTTGCGGTTGCCGTGTCCGCACCAGAACAGGATGACGTTGTCGTTCCTGCCCGACGAGACCACATGCGGCAGCCGTTCGGACCGGTTACCACACAGTATGTCGCGGAGGTCGTCCATATCCAGCTCGCTGACCTTATAGTCAACCACTGCGCCGCCACGCACGTCTGGGCCGTCGGGACGCACCTTAACCTTCCCGGGATAGAGATTATGCGGGTCATCGGCAATGTTGTCTTCAGTGATAAGGACAATGTGGTCGTCGTCATAGCCGTGCCTTTTCAGCAACTGGTACATGGCAAAGGCATCGGCCTGGTGCCTGTAGTTGGCCCAGGTGTCGGAGGCACCTACCACAACGGCCCAGTTCCCTTCCAGCGGGCCGTATTCCGGTTCCTGCTGGTCCGGGCTGAACTGCTGGAGGGCCGTGGCACGGTTTTCCCAGGCCTGGAGGGTTGACGTGGTCCGCCGCGAGCCATCGGTGGAAAGGTATTCTATGGTGGTGTATCTGCCGTCGCGAAGCACCCAATGGCTGTATGTGGTGTTGAGCACACCGATATGATTGCGACCGTCGAACGTCCAGTCGCCCGTAACGCCGGCAAGGTCAGGAGTCTGTCCGTCCAGAAGGCGGGAGAACACATCGGCCATGTCGTCGGGCAGCCAGCTTGACTGCACCGTTCCCCTGCCGTCTACAATACGGACCAGGGTGCGGTTCAGGGATTCACCGCCCTGTGCGGCGAAGGCATACGCCAGCAGGGTCACCGCATCATATAGGTGCGCCTCGCCGCTTATAGGCTCTTTCCCGTATCTCGACACATAGGCATCCATGAAACCCGAAGCAGGGTCGGACGAAAGAGCAAGTCCTTCGTAATCGGCGTTCACCAGCCTTCCTGCCAGCTCGGCCGAGTTTGCCATATCTGAACAGATTACCGACGGAAATTGCAGAAACGGTCTGTCGCCCCTCAGCGTGCCGTATATGTCATCGAAAGCCACCATATCCTCCGGTGCACCGGGAGCCAGCACCACCTGCGTGGAATACATGCGCCTGTATTCACTTATCTTCCTGACCGCATCCTGCAATTCCTGCTGATTGTGATACACGAACACGTCACGCACCTTCAGGCCGATTTCCGTGGCCTGATAGGCAAACCAGTCGCTGAAGCTGCGTCCATAGTCGTCGTCCGACGTGACGAGGGTCACTTCCGAATGCTCCGACAGCTTGGCCTGCATCAGCAATACCTCACATTGCGACATATCGGACTGCGAAAGGTTCCATACATACCCCTTCCCGGCAAATATCCTCTGGAATTCGGTCGATGTGGCCACAGGCAGGATAATTGTCTTGTCATTCTCTCCCATCAGTTCCGCTGCCTTGCGGGCCTTCACCGATGAAAACGGGCCGATCATTGCCTCGTATGAAGGGTCTCCGGCCACTTTCGCGATAAAATCATAAAGGTCCGCTGCATTCTCGTCATGCCACTCCACCTCTATCTTAACTCTATGGTCCAGCCTCTGCTGTGCACGGTCAATGTTCGCAAGCGCCCAGTTTACGGTCCGTTCCCACTCGTTGCTGTTTTCCATCGGCATGACCACCGCAATCCTGTGGGTCGTGACCTCGGCCACAGCGACATCCTCGTTCCTGCTGCACGACAGCTGAATCACACCCGACGCAGCCATCCATACGGCAAAAGCCACGCGACGCATCACTTTACTTCCCATAATACACTCTCTCCTTTTCCAACGCGATGTCAAGGAAACTGTCGAGCCGACGGTCCCAGTAATCCTTATCGGCGTAATAATCACGGAAAATATCCACCCTCTTTAAGAACAAAGGGTTTGTCACAATCTCAATCGCTTCCTTATCCGAAAGACGGTAGTCGGAATGCCCGGGCAGACGGCCCTCAGTCTTCCACCCGTCAAGAAGATTGCGGACCAGCCTGTCTATATGGACCACCACAGAGAATGGCACACGGGTGCTGTAGTCGGCGCAGTCCACATCCATCCCCGCTATGAGCTGAAGGGAGAAAGCATATTCGCGGGAGAACTTGAAGATTCCGCTGTTGCTTCCACCGGCCAACGGAAATACAAACGCCTCGTCGAAACCCTGGGCTATCCTGTATGCCTCCTCCGGCATCGAATATCCCGAAGCATCCTCAGCGAGATAATGCACCTCCGCCTCACGGCCGCTCGCAGCCCGGTAGCCGTCGGAAAAGCCTCTGACCGCATCTTCCAGTATATCATCGCCGGGACAAGCGGCCACAATGTGAGCCTCCGGACTCTCTCCGGCCATCATGCCGGCAAGACAAGAGGTCCCATATCTGCCTATTCGGAATGTAGAGACTCCTTTCGGAAGGCCGTCGTGCGGGCATTCGAACAGCAGTATCGTCTGACTGCCGGCGAGTTCGGGATGCATCTCTTCGACCATCTTCCGGTAATCGCCGGAAGCAAGGAGCAAGATAGAATTTCCTTCGAATCCGGAAGTGCGCTCCAGCCATTGCGACACAATGGTCTCTGCCTCATCCGTGTTTGCGGGATGCCGGAGAGAGAACGACACCTCATCCTCATTGTCCCTGTAGAAATCCATAACCCCCGACAGTATGAGGTCATTATAGCCGTTGTCGCCACCCCCTCCGGTGGAAGTGACCAGCACGACCGACATCCGGGGGAGTGCAGGAGTGTAACCCGCACCCTCGTCCGACTGGCACCCGCCCAGGAAGAAAACTCCGAGAAGTAGCACGCACCAACCGGCCAAACGGCAGAATACGGACCTGAAACCGGAATCAGAAATCGCCCTCATATACTTTCGTGAACCTGTCGAGCACTTCCGGGTCATTGTTGAACGTCTCCGAGTGAGCATTCAGACACTCATCAAGAACATGACCACACCAGTTATGTTTGGCGAAATGTACAGTTTCTGTCTTGAAATGCGGCATACCGTCTTTTTCTTTCTGAATCTCGTTGGGACCTATGCGGATAAGCTTACGATAAAGGCTCCAGGTCTTGCGTGCCCACCAGAGGTTACGACTTCCCCACGGCACCCCGCATGGGCAGGTCACAGCCTTATTATCGTCATACATCAGCAGGTAAAGAGGTAACATGTAACGCATGTTGCAATCACGCAAATGCTTATCGATATCGTTCCATAAAGCTCTGAAATTATCCCTATTGTTGTAATACATCTGTGCAAGGCCTGCCCATGCCTCCTCCGAGGCACCGACAGGGGCCTTGACGGTTTTCCAATGGTCAGAGTATATTAGCATATATTTGTCTTTTGACCATTCGGGGTCAACACTCAGCAACTGGCCCAGATGGCCGCCGTCACAGGCCCCTACGCAGATGTAATAGCGGCCCGTCGAGTTCTCACGCACAACGTTTCCGGGATAGAAATGGCTGGAATAACCGTTGTCAGGCCATAGGGATTTTGGGATAAACTCGATTTTCTTCTGCTTCTCAAACCCGGGAATCTCTATGGAGACCTGTCCGAAACTGTCGGAACTTTCCGCAGGGTTATATTCAATCCTGCCGTATTCCCCGAACTCAACCGCATACCGGGAGGCGATCGGCATCGTGACGTTCTCCCTCTCCTCCTCAGGGACGCAATGGTCGATGAACCATTGCTGGGCCTCCATGTCGCTTTCGAATCCCAATGAATAGACAGCGGGACGTGAGGGGTCAAGAACCTCGCCATAACGAGGCTTAAGATTTAAATTCACGGTATCGGTGAAATCCGACTCAAACAGAGTCGCGGCGACTTCCGAGAAACGTAGGCAATCGGTATCGATCAATTCCTCGTCTTCCTGTCCGGGAGCCGGTGTCGGGTCGTCATTGCTGCCGCATGAGGCGGCAAGGACCAGCAGGGGAAGGATATATAACGCAAGGGTACTGTAGATTTTCATATTTTTTTATGTATAAATGATGAGGTGCGGTAAAGCCGAACCGGATAATAGTTGAAACTGGAGGAAGTGACGATGCTCTCCCAGGTATAGTCGGGAGTGAGGACAAGGGCCTCTCCCGCGCCGGCGGTGGTCCCCGCCTTGAACGGTATATAGCAACGCAGGTTCCTGTTGCGCCGCTGGTTTGAGCCAAGGCTGTTGCCGTGTTCGTCGTACGATCCGTAATATCCCTCGAACTGGGCCTCGAAACCGGAAACCTGACCCTTGAACAGGGCCTTCATGTTGTTGCCGAGATAATCGGTGAGCGATTTGCGGTCGGCTCCCAGGGGAAGATACCACAGTGTCTGTCTGCCGGATGAAGGGTCGGTGGCCTGACCGAATATCTCCTCGTTGATGGAAAGGAAAGCCGATTTGTTAGTCTGGTAAATGTCGGCAAACAGAATGCCGTCCATCATCACCTCGTAGGTCTTGAAGCGTCCGCTGCTGCTCTTGATACCGAAAGACATCTCCTCGGTGATGTACTTGCGGGTCCAGTAGCCGGAACCGATCTTCACGACGGCATACGACGTCCGCGACTCCATGAATCGCAGCCGGTGGTCGCGCACCTCCGTATTCGATGGACTTTTGGTGACATGGCCATAATCATCGGCATATAGATTGCCGTGGATGTAATAGGCCGTATGCAGCTTGTCGTAATATCCATAGTCCTCGATGGGACTCACGTATGCCTCCCCGTCGTAAAAGGACAGATAGGCTGGCCGGTTCCCTTCGCCGTCGCCCGGGAAAAGTCCCTGCGCGTGGCTTGTCTTGCCGGAATAAACGGGATAAAACACCTTGATGCGCCTGTCGGTGCGTATCTTCGGCACATATTCCTCGCAGATTTCCATTATCGGTTCTCCGTTGGAATAAAGGAGCTTGACAAGAGATGTCTCCGGCGAAGACTGGTTGGAGAAAGTGAAATCCCTCGAGTCGAGGTCGATCCGGTAGCAGTCGGTGCCAAGCTCGCTGTCCGTGAAGGCATAATTGCTCTGCTCCTGCATCTGCATCACCTTGGCCAGGATTTTCTGCGAAACGGCGAAATCCTTGAAAAGGTTCCATATCGGAATAATCTTGAAATCAATGATGTCAAGGCCTGAACCCGAGGATGAGAAATTGATCGACGAGAACCACTCTTGCAATTGCGTGTCGGGTATGGCATCAAGTTTCGACAGACTGCGTACGGCGTTTTCCAATGCCTGTCTTTTGCCCTTGTCGCCACCCTTGATGCTGACGGCGGCGGAATTGGATATGGAGCTTGTGACATATTCCGACTCCGAAGAAGAAACACCCCCGGTCTGGCGGCCGAACACCTTCTTGCAATGTTCCTCCGAGAACGATTCGTAGCGGTACATCTGCGACCTGTCGAAAGTGGCCACATAGTCGATGAAACCGCCTACATTCGCCTCGACCACGACATGCGTTCCGAACGCATTCAGCATATCGGTGATTTTCTTGTCAAGGTCCTTGCATCCCGGGCTGGAGATGTCACGATACATGCTCATGAACTCCGGGGTGAAGGGAAGCTTGTCGTCAGAAAGATTGGAAACGATATAATACACGGCCCCGGCGTCGATGCTGCGCGAGGCGACGGTCTTGCTCATGCGCGTGTAGGAACAGAACTGCTCGGATATGTTTTTGGTGCATACCTGCGAGAACCGGCGTATGGTTTTCCGTACGCCGAGAAATCCGGACGACTTGTCCATCCTGCGCGTAAGGTTTGACGACATCTCCTGGATCGAGGTGGCTGATTCCACGAAGAATTCGGTGCTGTTGCGCACCGCCTCCTGATAGCTTTGGAATCCGTCTTCCGAATCGAGCGAGGCAAGTTTGCCGAGATCGATCACCTTGCCCCGGACGCTCTCGCGGTCCTGGTAGGCGTCGAACGCATTGTAGCCCCAGCCTATGCGGTAATCGGCCATCGGGTCGGTGTCGGCATTGTCGTCATAATCCCCGAGTCCTTTCTGATATATCTCGATGGTGCCCGTCTTGCCGGAATCCGACTGCGAGGCAACCCTTATGGCCGACTTCCGGCCTTCCGACAGGTCATTGTCGTCCACATGGAACTCAAGGATGCCGTCCTGACCCACCGTGGCGGAGGAAAGCTCCAGCCATTCGGCGTCACAGGTCAGGTCGTATGTCTCGTCAGGGTCAAGCCCGGAGAGGGTCACGGTGTAATAACGGGCATAGCTCTCGATTTCGGGAAGGTCACAGCCCACATCGAGCGTGTCCGCATCCGGAGCGTCGGGCGAATCGGAGGCGCATCCGGCGGCAAGGAGGGTTAGCAGTGCCATCAACAGGCACCCCAGGTTTCCCGCAAGATGTTTCAATATGTTATTTCGGTAGGATTCCATAAATATATGTAATTGTCGTTGCGGACCATTCTGTTGCTGTATGTATCGCCGGAGAAAAATCCGGGATAGTTCGAAGCCTCCGATGGATTCTGTTTCGAGAAACTCCAGCCCGGCAGATTGGGGAACGATGCCGTGGTGTCGAGATAAAAGTGGCCGAAATGCTTGAACACCTTGTGGACCGCACCACCCACAGAGCCGTCTATCCCGATACCTCCCGGCCGCTCGCAGCCCAGGATAGGATGCGACGGCTGGTACTCCAGATTGGTCGACTGCCTGTAGCTCAGACCTCCGAGGTTCATGTATATGTCGGAAGCCGATACGGAGCCCTCGTCGTTTAGCTTGGTCACCGTGTACCTGTCGTGCCGCCAGTCCACTTTATAGGCGTTGCCTCCGTGGATGCAGAGTCCGTCGGTCAGCTTAACACGTCCCTCGTAAACGGGATAGGCCACAAACACCTTCTCTCGCTGCGAGATCTCGGGCACATACTCCTTGCAGACTGTGGCCACGGTGCGGTTGGCGGCAATTATATCCACCGTCTCCGGATTGTCGAAAGTCTTTCTGCCCGCACCGCCGATCTGGCAGGTGACGGACGCGGGATGTCCGTCAAACCGTGTGTTGATGAAATTCTTGTTCGACAAGCGTTCCGCCACAAGGCCCATATTGCCGGTGACACGAGCCTCCACAAGCCGTGCCTTGTCTGCATAGGGGATGAACTTCCATATCGGCACCACCTCGATATCGATCAGCTCCACATTCGACGACGCGAGGTCTTCGTCGTCAAACGTCACGGAGTTCAGCCATTTCGAGTCGAGGTCCTGAGTCACCTTCGAGTTGTCAAAACTTGTCATGGTCGCGATTCCGTCAAGTATCGACCTGTCTCCTCCAAGTATATCGACCCGGCAGGTGCTGTTCCGCAGGATCTTGTAGTTTTTCTCGACCGAAGATGTTGACTGCGACTTCTTGAAGAGCGTGGCGATCTGCGCCGATGCGAGGGCGTATTCCTGCTCGATTTCCTCAAACTTGCGGGTTTCGACCTGCGCCTCCAGGGTAAGACGGGCGCCGAGCCGGGCGAAAGTGACCACATGAGTGCCGTAAACCGTTATGAAATCGTCCACTGATTTCATGTCGGCGAGGTTGCCGACTGCCGTCCGGAAACTGCTTGTGAGCAGTGTGGGATGCCGCTGCGCGTAAATGGCGATATCGTTGTATGCCAGACTGTATTCGGCGGCTGTGAGCCGCATCTCGTCCCTGAGTATGTAGCTTTCGGTCACGCCGTCCTCGAACGCGCTGCATGTGGCCGACACGCCACCCGAGAATAGTATTATGTCCCCCTCGACCGAAGCCTGGAAATTTGTGTTCTGGACATAATCCACCACCGAGGTATAGACCGAACTTTCGGCACTCATCTCATGTATTACGTTGACATTGATGAGCGATGCGGTCTCCTGTTCCGAAATCCTGTCGATCTCGGCGCGGTTAAGAATCTGACACCTGAAATCCTTCAAGTTGCAATAGTCGCCATACACGGCGTTGTATGAATATCCAACGCCATGGTGGCGGTAAAACTGCCGCAGGGTCGCTCCTGCCGAGGCCCGTGTGGCCGGCGGCTGCACATATACCAGCGTGGTATCGCGGCCGTCTTCCAGTGTCACCAGGAACCTTGCCTCACGCCGGGCGTTGCCGTCATTGCGTTCGTGATAAAACCTTCCGTCGCTGATCCGGCTGACAAAATCGCCCTCCGTCCGACACACCTCCGACACATCCCCCAGCTCGGCAGGGAGCGTGAAATATCCCTCGTCCGCCGGAAGGATGATGCTCTCGGCAGTCTCGGCATCAGGATACTGCGGCTCGTCCGGACACAACCTGTCGTCGCATCCCCATGTCAGTAGGGATGCGACAATCACCGGTATCTGAAAAAATCTGGTTTTAGCCATAAATTCCGATATGCGTGGTCACCCGCCTGATCACAGCACGCCGTGAAGCTTGAGGAACCTTGAGTTCGGGTATTTCGCGGCAAGGTATTTCTTTATCGCGGCTATGGATTTCTGATCGGAGAACAGGTCCCATATCGGTGCGACCTCCACGGATACGAGTTCCGCGGTGTTGTCGCTGCCGTCGCTGACCACGACGGACTTTGCCCAGTCGGCAATCGCTTGGCCAAGATCGGACTCATAGTCGGCGGCCTCGAAAGTCTTGACCACGTTCGTTGCCATAGCCTTGCTGCCTCCGATCAGCTGGACCTTATGCTGCGAGTGCTTCAGATGCTGGACCGAAGCATTGATGTATGATGCCTGCACATCGGCCTTCAGGCTGAACAGCCCGGCCTGGATGTCCGCGGTGATACGCGCCGAATCCACGGCAAGAGTCTCGTTGATGTAGGTGCTGTCTACCTTCAGGTCCATGGCCGCAACGGCGCCGAGATTGCTTTTCGACACGAACCCGGTGCCGTAATCGTCAATCAGCTTCTGCACCTTTCCGTTGATCGCAGCCTCATCGGGGCTTGCGGCATTGCAGAGGACACGCAGTTCTTCGCGCGCCTTTGCGAATCCTACGGCAAGCAACGCCCGGCACATCCTGCTTTCATTCACATCGGCACCCGAGGTAGAGGCGTCATTCGCGTTGTCGAAAGTGGTCATGATGTCGTTATAGCCCAACGAAGCCTCGAACGAAGGATAATTGGCTCCCATCTTGATCTGAAGGGCCTTCTCGCCGAATGTCTCGGCACCCGAGTATTTGCCGGATATTCCGAACTTGAAGAGGCCGTATGCCACCTCGAGGCTGAGCTTGACGCCCAGGGAGTCGCGCTTGTTGACGATGGTGTCGGTCTTCAGGGATTCATATTCATCTATCCTCAGGGTTGACGAATTGGCGAGACCGTCATAAAATCCGAAATCGTCTGCCTCCTGAAGTTTGGTGATCACCATCGTGTTTACCGTGGAATTAACCTTGTATTTCAAGGATACGTTATCCGGGTCATCATAATATTCGAGTGCGTTGCATCCGAAGCCGAGATACTTGTTTTTTGCAAGTTTCAGGAAGTCTGCGCCGTTATCGGCCGCCATGCCGTCCTCACTCTCTTTCTGACGCAACTGCACCTTAGAGACCTTGCCGTCAGCGTTGAGTGTAAGTGTGGTCACGCGTTCCATGTCGGTAAAGTTTCCGTCTACCACCACTGCCATCTCGCCGTTGCCGTTGCCTTCACCGTCAAGTACTTTTGCCCAATTGCAATCCTCGGGCAGAGTGGCTGACCATTGGCCTGCGGACTTTACCGATATTTTGTGGATTCCGTCTTCCAGAGGCACGATAAGACCGTCCTTGACAAGATCCTGGAACACGGGTGTGTCGCTAATCATCTCCTCCGAAGAACAGGAGGGCAAAGCCAGGAAACCGAAGGCAGCCACCAGCATTCCGCCGAACAATTTAAATTTAGTCTGTTTCATATTATATATTGGTATAAATTATGTTCAAACACAATGAATATACAGTCACTTCATCATTGTTGTCTTGTAAAGACCTACACGCCTGCGAGAACAGCCGGCTCTTCACCGTCGCTGTAAGCCGGCAATATCATGTCTGCCATAATTGCAAGGATGTCAAGGGATCTGTTCATGTGATCGGTTATCGATTAATTCTTTTTAGCAAAATTAGTATTTAATAACATTCCGGCCAAGAATCCCGCTCTATGCTTGTCCCATAACTTCCTAAAGCTTGTCTCAAATCTTCCCTGCGGCAGTCTCAAAATATACTTCGTTCTGATAGTCTGATAAATATCAAAAAAACACACTAAAGACGAGGTATGGTGTCAATTCATTGGATTAATCCATTGGATATTACAAATTCTTATTATTTTTGGAGAACATTAAAAAAAATGGTAATTTTGCGGTATGATGGGTAAAGAGAAACCTACGGTGATACTGGGCATCGAGTCGTCGTGCGACGATACCTCGGCGGCGGTTATAGTCGACGGGATATTGCGCAGCAACGTCATAGCGAGCCAGAAAGTGCATGAGAGTTACGGCGGCGTCGTGCCGGAACTCGCGTCGCGCGCACACCAGCAGAACATAGTGCCGGTGGTGTCCGACGCGTTGCGTCAGGCCGGCGTGGACAAACACGACCTCAGCGCCATAGCCTACACCCGCGGCCCGGGACTGCTCGGCTCGCTGCACGTGGGCACCTCGTTTGCCAAAGGTCTGGCCATAGCGCTCGACATCCCGCTGCTGGACGTGAACCATCTGCACGGCCACGTGCTGTCGCACTTCATCCGCAACAATGCCGACGACCCGGTGCCGGAATTCCCTTACCTCTGTCTGCTGATTTCGGGCGGCAACTCACAATTAGTCGTTGTGGAATCGCCCTACAAGATGAATATCATCGGCCAGACCATCGACGACGCGGCCGGCGAAGCCTTCGACAAATGCGCCAAGGTGATGGGTCTCCCCTATCCCGGCGGCCCGCATATAGACCGTCTCGCCCTGGAGGGTGACCCGAAGCGTTTCAAGTTCGCCAAGCCGAACATGCCGGGCCTCGATTACTCGTTCAGCGGCCTGAAGACATCTTTCCTCTATACCCTGCGCGACAACGTGAAGAACGATCCGGACTTCGTGGAGAACAACAAGGCCGACCTCTGTGCCTCTCTGCAGAAGACCATCATCGACATATTGCTATCCAAACTGAAGGCGGCAATCCGCGAGACAGGCGTGAAGCATGTGGCCATAGGCGGAGGCGTATCGGCCAACGGTGGCATCCGCCAGGCTGTGGCCGACCTGTGCCGCGACATGAACGTCACCGCATGGATTCCACCACGTCAGTTCACTACCGACAACGCCGCCATGGTGGCCATGGCCGGTTACTTCAAATACCTTAACCACAATTACAGCTCGCTCGCACTCCCTCCCTTCGCGCGCGTCACCGTTTGATATCGCCCTATGAAAACCCCGAACGACACTCCCGACAAGGATCCCGGCACGGAGAAAGATCTCCATACCGAAACCCGTTGCGTCACCATATACGGCTATACCGAGGAGGAACTTGCCGACATCATCAAGCATTTCAGGAGCCAGCTCCCCGATTTTGTCAGCATGGTAACCACCACACTGAATCTTGTCACCAGGATTCTGCTGACAGGCTCACACCATGCCGTGGAACTTCTGCGGTTCAAGATGAACCGGTTCCAGCAGCAGCTCATGGACCTGTTCAACGAGGAATTCGTGTCGACGCAGGACCTGACCATGTCGGAGGTGCTGGGCCAGCTGCTTAAGGAGCGCGAACTGACCGTAGCCTGCGCCGAGAGTTGCACCGGCGGCAACATCGCCCACAAGATCACGCAGATTCCCGGATCGTCGGCTTATTTCTTAGGCAGCGTGGTAAGTTACAGCAACGAGGTGAAGGCCAACGTGCTGAAGGTGAGCCGCAACAACCTGTCGCGCTTCGGCGCCGTCAGCAAGCAGGTGGTAGAGGACATGGCCCGTGGTGCAGCATCACTGATGCGTGCGGACTGCGCGATGGCCACGTCAGGCATCGCCGGACCTGAAGGCGGTACGAAGTTCAAACCCGTCGGTACGGTGTGGATGGCCGTGAGATACCACGACACCACCGTATCGGAGCTGATCCAGTTCAAGGGCGACAGAAATGAAGTGATTGAATCGGCGACGAACCATGTGATGTTCATGCTGATCAAGATGTTAAGGAACTCCTACATAGTGCAGGAAGAAATCAACGACGACTAAAACAGATATTAGATATTTTAAATATCAGGTATCAGATACAGAATAATTCGTCTTCCGTTTTGAATCGGGTGAAATTCCCGGACAGTCCCGCTACGGTTACAGTCCGACCTTGGAAGATGACAATTTTCTACGTGGATGGAAAATTATTTACATTTAATCAGACATATATCGGCGATAGCGCTGCTTCTTATGGCCTCAGGCCCTATTACCGCCGGCCAGCAGCCCGACAGCGCGTCGGTCACCCTTCAGACTCTTGAAGTCACCTCTGCCAAAGCGCCGAAGGAGGTTGTGTCGGTAGCACCGACGCACACGATAGCCAACGGGGACCTCGATAAGATGGGCATAACGGGCATATCCGATGCCATTCACCGTATGCCGGGCGTCATACTCCGTGATTATGGTGGTGCTGGAGGTCTTAAGACAGTATCCATACGCGGCCTCGGACCGCAGCACACCGGCGTCAGTTACGACGGCGCGCAACTCGGCGACACCCAGTCCGGACAGATAGACCTCTCCAGATATTCACTCGACAACGTCAGCGACATCTCGATGGTGATAGGCGACAACGAGGATATCTTCGTGCCGGCACGTACGGCGGCGGCATCCTCGTCTATCATGATTTCATCGTGGAATCCTGTGATGGGCGACCGAAAACTAAATCTAACCGCCAAACTGACTGCCGGAGCATTCGGATACGTCTCCCCCTATATCAGAATCGGCTCGGGCATCGGCGACAATATGGCGTGGCTGTTCACGGGCGACTACATCCACAGCAACAACAACTACACATTCTCCATCCCCAACGGCAGCCAGACTGTGAAAGAGCGGCGTAACAATTCCGACATCGACAACGGTCACATCGAGGCCAACTTCCAGTGGAAACCGAACTCAATCTCCACGCTCAACGTAAAGTACTACTATTTCGATTCGTTCCGACATCTGCCCGGTCCGGCCATTCTGTACAACAACGAGAGCCACGAGGCGCTTAAGGACGTGAACATGTTCGGCCAGGCCAGTTACCGCACCCGCCTGTCAAAAATATTCTCGCTCAATGTATTGGGCAAGTTCAACTGGAGCAAGAACCGATACACCGACCGCGACGGCAAATATCCCGGCGGCGTTCTCGACAACCGTTATATTCAGCGCGAGGCATACGGCACGGCCACGCTGCTGTGTGTGCCTGTATCGGGGCTGTCGCTGTCGTATGCGTTCGACTATTTCTACAACGACCTGCACAGCAACCTGAAGCAGCACAACCGCCCGCATCGCAACTCCATTCTTCAGGGCCTCAACGCCAAATACCATTACCGCTGGTTTACGGCCACCGCCCGTGCCCTGCTTTCCATATACCAGGACTTTCCCGGCGACGGCGAGAAGACATTAAGCCACACCCGACTCACTCCATCGGCTGGCGTATCCTTCCAGCCCTGGATGGATCAGAATTTTTTCATACGCCTCAACTATAAGGGTATATTCCGGATGCCGACATTCAATGAACTATACTTCGACCATTTCGGGTCTATCAACCTGAATCCCGAAATCACCGACCAGTTCAACGCCGGCGTGACCTATAACCTGAAGCCGCAGAGCTGGATAAACAACCTGAACGTGACGGTAGACGGATACTTCAACCACATCAAGAACAAGATCGTGGCCGTACCGTACAACATGTTTGTATGGACCATGACCAATCTCGGCCGCGTGGAGGCGTACGGCATTGACCTGTCGCTCAACGCCGAATTCCCTGTATATGCGCGTCAAAGCATCATATTCAACGGCAACTACAGCTGGCAGAAGGCGCTGAGCAAGACCTCGCGCGACAAGCTGGACTGGAACAAACAGTTGCCATACACTCCTGTCCATTCGGGAGCGTTCTCCGTGGCGTGGGAGAATCCCTGGGTGTCGTTCGTGGCTCATTCCTACGGTTGCTCGGCGCGTTACTCCACCACCAACAATCTCCCCGGCACTCGGCTGCACGGATACATGGAGTTCGGGTTCGCGGCATACCATACCTTCAGGTTTCACGGCCACGAACTGCAGTTGCGTGCCGACCTGATCAACGCATTCGACGCGCGCTATGAGATTGTGGCACGTTATCCCATGCCCGGCAGATCATGGAGCGCATCAATAAGATTCACATTATAACAACATAATAATAAATCAATTACAACAAACACAAAGAAAGATTATGTTAAAGCAATTCCTATCGGCTGCGCTTGTTGTGGCAGCCATGTCAGCCCTGACATCGTGCGACAGCGACAACAAGCACGACTACGAGCCCAACCCCGACCAGCCGAAGTATTCGGCCGGCGCCTACTTCCTGAACCAGGGAAATTACTACGGCGGCGGTATCGAAGGTGGCCTCTATTCGCTGGACTATAACACCGGCACGATGGCCAACAATATATTCAAGGCGGCTAACAACAAGTCGCTGGGCGATACGCCCCAGTGTGGCGTATGCTACGGATCGAAAGTATATATCGGTGTATACGAGTCACAGTGCATCTTCATATTGGACAAATACACCAACAAGGAGATCGGCTGTCTGCGCCTTAAAGGCATGAAGCAAGGCTCACAGCCCCGCTCAATGGTGGCCCATGGCGGCAAGGTATATGTGGCAATGTATGATGGCTTCGTAGCCCGTCTGGACACCACCACAATGCAGATTGACAAGAGCGTACAGGTAGGTCCTAATCCGGAAGTTATCGGCATTTACAACAATAAGATATATGTGCCCAACTCCGACGGTCAGAACTATCCCGACTATGGCACCACAGCCAGCGTAATCAATCTGGATTCATTCACAGTTTCAGCTGAATTGAATAATGTGCCATTGAACCCCGCGGAGTTCCGGGCCAACAAAGACGGCCTTTACCTGCTGGCTAAGGGTAACTATCAGGACATTCCCTCCAAGATCTACAAGGTTGAAGGCCTGGAATTCAAGGAGATTGCCGAAGCCTCCATCATGGCTGTGGATGAGGACAAAGTCTACTATGTCAACGCGCCGTTTACTGATGATGTTAAGGTAACATACGGCTATTATGACATCGCGAAGGGCACGAACCAGGAATGGAGAATCCAGCAGGTGGACTATCCCAACAACATCGCCATTGACCGCATCGGCGGCAAGATGTTCATTTCCTCCTATATCATGGACGGTAAGTATCCTTCGTACACCGCTCCCGGTTACGTCAACGAGTACACCCTTGACGGTAAGTTCGTCAAGAAATATGACATCGGCGTAGGCCCTGCAGCCATCTTCTTCGACAAGTATTGAACGGAAACCTTATAATATATAATTAACGGAGGGTGCGCAGAAGCACCCGTAACGGCGCATCCTCCGCATCTCTCTTGAAATTATGATTGATAAACTGAAGCATTATCTATTCATTCCCAGTATTATCGTACTGGTATCCGCCTGCGCCCATACATCCGGAGAATCCGCACAAGGCACCGACATTATGACCCATGCGGAAAACCTGACCATCGTAGACGGCGACGGCTATTCTTTGGTGGATATCCGCAACCCGTGGGATACCACCCGGATGCTGGCGCAGTACATTCTGCTGAACAAGGGAAAGGACGTTCCTGAAGGCATCGACACGCAGACGCGCAAGGTAATCCATACACCGGTCAAAAATGCTTTGGTTTACTACAACATACACGTCTCGCTTCTTCACGAATTAGGAGCATTGGACCGTGTGGGAGGCGTCTGTGATTCCGAATACATCACCGACTCCGTAGCCAACCAACGTGTGGCCCGGAAACTAATTCAGGATTGCGGTCTTAGTTATCAGCCCAACATCGAGGCCATCATGCGACTTCGTCCCGACGTCATCGTACTGTCGCCCATGGAAAACGGCGACACCCACGGCAAGCTGGCCAACATGAACATTCCAGTACTTGAGGCGGCCGATTATCTTGAACCTTATCCTTTGGGACGTGCGGAATGGATGAAGCTTTACGGACGACTTGTAGGCAAAGGTGCCGAAGCCGACAGTCTGTTCTCTAAGACCGAAAAGGAATACAACGACATCGTCTTCAAGACGGCTCTGTGCAGCAATCTTCCAAAGGTATTGTTCGACGGGACATATAGCGGCGTATGGAATGTTCCTACGTCTCGCTCGGCTACCGGTACACTGATACGCGATGCAGCCGGCTACAATCCTTTCGATGACTACAACGATTCCGGCAGCGCGAAACTCGCTCCCGAGGAGGTGATATACAAGGCTGCGGATGCCGACGTCTGGTTTGTCAGATATTTTTCAGACACACCCAAGACGCTTGAACAATGGGGCAAGGAAGATAAGACTTATTCTCGTTTCAATGCGTTCAAGAATGGCAACGTGTGGGGATCGAACACAAAATACAGCGGTGTATTCGATGACGCGGCCTTCCATCCGCAGTGGATATTGGCCGACATGGCACTGATTCTGCATCCCTCGCTGCAGGGAATCAAAATTCATAAACATTACTATCAGCGACTTCAGTGAATCTCTCTAAAAAATTAATATTCCCGCTGCTTATACTGTGCGTTGCGGCGATGTTCCTGGCCAACCTCTTTTTCGGGGCCGTGCACATCGACGCGTCCGAGGTGTGGAATGCGCTTAAAGGCAACGACCGCGACAGCATCACATCCTATATCATATTCGAAAACCGTATGCCCCAGGCCGTGACGGCACTGTTGGGAGGCGCGGCATTGGCCGTAACCGGTCTGATGCTTCAGACGGCCTTCCGCAACCCGTTGGCGGGGCCTTCCATTCTCGGCATCAGTTCCGGAGCAAGTTTAGGCGTGGCTTTGGTCATGCTTGCATTGGGAGGCACCATATCCATCGGCCGCTCGAGCATCGGCGGCTATGCGGCCATAATAGTTGCCGCCTCAATCGGCAGCCTTGCCATTACCGGATTACTGACCCTGATTTCCCTGCGTGTCCGCAACAATCTGATGCTTCTGATCGTGGGCATCATGACGGGCTATCTCACTTCGTCGGTAGTCACGTTGCTGTCTTCGCTGACCAACGAACAGAGCCTGCAGGGATATGTAATATGGGGAATGGGATCGTTCGCACAGGTATCGCTGCAACAGCTTCCGATGCTCTCCATCCTGATAATCCTCGGACTGCTTGGCGCCATGCTGATGGCCAAGCCTCTCAACATCCTTCTTTTGGGCGACAATTACGCTTTGAATTTAGGTATACGCGTAGAGCGCGTCAAGACATGGCTGCTCGTCGTCACCGGTCTGCTGACGGCGGTTGTAACTGCCTTCTGCGGCCCTATATCGTTCATAGGACTGGCAATGCCGCACATAGCGCGGATGATGACACGCACCGACAATCACTGGGTGCTTATGCCTGCCACGATGCTTGTAGGCGCCATCGTGGCCTTGGGATGCAACTGTCTCTCCGTGATGCCGCAAAGCAATGTCATCCCCCTCAACGCCCTCACCCCGATTGTCGGTGTCCCCGTAATTTTATACGTAATACTTGCCGGTTACCGTAAATAGTTGATAAAGTTGATAAAGTTGATAAAGTTAAAAAAGTTAAGATAAATGTGTTGACTTTCTTATGTCGCCACCATTATCTTAACTTTCTTAACTCTATCAACTTTCTAAACTAATCAGTCAGTCAGCCAACGCCGGGTCAGCGGGCCGTAATGATCGATGCGGCGGTCGCGGAAAAACGGCCACCACTGGCGCACGTTCTCGCAGCGTTGCATGTCAACGTCCACCACATGTTCGCAGGCTTCGTTGTCTGGTGCCATAAACAGTATCTCTCCCTGCGGACCGGCCACGAAACTGCTGCCCCAGAAGTCAATGCCCGATGTCTGGCCCGAAGGATCCTCCTCGAAGCCATTGCGGTTCACCGACACCACGGGCAGTCCGTTTGCGACGGCATGACCGCGCTGCACGGTGATCCACGCCTCGCGCTGACGCGCCTTCTCATCGTCGGTATCATCGGGGTTCCACCCTATCGCCGTGGGATAAATCAGCATTTCGGCTCCACGCATGGCCATCAGGCGCGCGGCCTCGGGATACCACTGGTCCCAGCAAACCAATACGCCCAGACGTCCTAATGAAGTCTGTATCGGTTCGAAACCGAGGTCACCGGGTGCGAAATAGAATTTCTCGTAGAAACCGGGGTCATCTGGTATGTGCATCTTGCGATACTTGCCGGCCATCTCGCCGTTGGTGTCGAACACCAATGCCGTGTTATGATACAGTCCTGGAGCGCGACGCTCGAACACACTCGTTACCAGCACGACGTTGTTGGTCATGGCCGCGTTGGCGTAAAACTCGGTGAAGTCGCTGGGAATCTCCTCGGCCAGCGCGAAGTTCTCCACATCTTCCGTCTGGCAGAAATACAGCGAGTCGTGCAGTTCGGACAGCACGATCAGCTGTGCCCCCTCGGAGGCGAGGCTCTCTATGGCCGTCAGATTCCTGGCGCGGTTGGACTCCACATCGGCTGTGAACGAATGCTGTACTATTCCTACTTTAATCTTTCTGTTTGTCGTCATAACAATTGCATTGTGCTGCAGTGCAGCGATCCTCCCTGTTTTATCAACGTAGTGCAGTCCACCGGCACTATCTTGCGGTCATGATATGCCACAGACAACATCATTACGGCCATCTCATCCTTAAGCGGCTGCTTATATACCGGCACATATACGGCTTTTTCCGTCACCAGATAATTGGCGTATGTAGCTGCCAGACGATGACCGTCTTCATCATATATAGGCTCGGGTAATGGCAGTTCCACAAGATGATAAGGCCGTCCGTCGGCAGTTCGCAACGTCTTCAGTTCATCACGCATCTTCACCAAGGACTCGTTCATTTCCTCTCCCGGACCGCAATAATATATCACCTCTCCCGGGGCAAGTCGTGCCAATGTGTCTATATGCGAGTCCGTGTCGTCACCCTCGATATGACCATGCTCCAGCCACAGGAACCTTGTGAAGCCAAGACGCTTATGCAATATCTCCTCTATCTCGCTTCGCGTGTATGTCGGATTACGGTTGGGATTCAGCAGGCATTCCGACGTGGTGAGCAACGTACCCTTTCCGTCTGTTTCCACCGATCCCCCTTCGAGAATGAAATCGCGGCAGTCCACATATCCTTCCTTGCGAATCACATCATGTTGCGCCATGAAGGCTGTAGCCTGATTGTCCTTACCGGCGGCAAACTTCAGTCCCCATGCGTTGAAGCCGAAATCAAGAGTCAGCACGTCGCCATTGTCCTCGTTAATGACCGACAAAGGACCATAATCACGTGTCCACGTGTCGTTGCAGATATAATAGAGGCATTCCACATTGTCCAGCAGCTTTACATCGAAACCGTTCCGATCGAACCATTTCATCAGGAACGTCATGGTCTCCTGCCGGTTGGCCGTAAGCATCAGCACCTTGTCGCCGTTAGACACGAACGCTGCCGTGAGGCGGGCAAACTGCTCGCGTGCCTCCTCTATCACGTCGGCCCAGTCTGTATCGATATGCGGCCATGACATAAGTATCCGACCACAGCGTTCCCACTCGGCCGGCAATCGCTTATTGATAAATTCCAGTCCCTTGTTCTTCACAATGGCTATTTCTTTTGCTACAATATACTATTATAACACATTTATTTGGTGAAGGCATTCCAGCCCTGGGCGCGTATTGGCATCTCCTGACCGTCGCGTGTTATCATGGCGGCACCAAGGTCCTTGTCGGTGACATAACCTATCACCTTCACGCCTTCAAGTTTCTCGACCTTCTCGTTGTCCGTCAGAGGCACCGTGAACAGCAGCTCATAATCCTCGCCGCCGTTCATGGCCGCAGTAACCATATTCATATTGAATTCCTCGGCCATGCATGCTGTCTGATAGTCGATGGGAATACGGTCCTCATAAACACGGCAACCGACATCCGATGCCTTGCATATATGCAGCAGTTCGGACGACAGACCGTCGCTTACATCCATCATGGATGAGGGATGAATGTCCTTGTCTTTCAGCATCCGCACTATGTCCTTGCGTGCCTCGGGCTTAAGCTGGCGCTCCAGTATGTATTCCTTGCCTGCGAAGTCGGGCTGAAACGGCTCCTGGTCCTTACGCCCGGCAGCAACGCGGTTCTCTCGTTCCAACAACTGCAGCCCCATATACGCAGCCCCGAGATCGCCACTGACACATATCAGGTCGTTGGGTCTGGCGCCGTCACGGTACACAATCTCGTCCTTCTTTCCCTCGCCGATGCACGTCACGCTTATCACCAGACCCGTAACAGAGGCTGATGTATCGCCGCCAACCAAGTCCACGCCATACATATCACAGGCCAGACGGATGCCGGAATACAGTTCCTCGATATGGTCTACTGTAAAACGGCTTGACACACCGAGGCTTACTACAATCTGCTTTGGCGTGCCCATCATGGCGTAGATGTCGCTGAAATTAACTATCGCGGCCTTGTATCCGAGGTGCTTCAGCGGCACATAACGCAGGTCGAAGTGAATGCCTTCCAGCAAAAGGTCGGTCGTGACCAGCACTTCCTTGTCTCCGTAGGACAACACCGCCGCATCATCACCCACTCCCTTGCGGCTCGACTCGTTGCGTAGCGGGAAATCCTTTGTCAAAAGGTCGATGAGTCCAAACTCACCGACCTCCGATATCTCTCTTTCTTTACTCATTATGTTATGTGTAAGAAATTGACTGTCACATATCTTTACGATATGGATTTATACTCTATATTAAAGACGCTCAAGCATCTTTTGGATGATGTGCGTCATCACGGGCTGGGCCTTGACGGCCGCCTTCTGCACTTCCTCATGCGTCGGGACTTCGCGTATATCCTTGCCTCCAAGGTCAGTGATAACCGACACGCCGAACACTTTCATTCCGGCATGGTTGGCCACAATTACCTCAGGCACTGTCGACATTCCTACTGCATCGCCGCCGATGACGCGGAAATATTCATACTCTGCGGGCGTCTCGAATGTCGGACCGGGAGTGCCGACGTATACACCGTGCATCAGCCGTATGTTGTCCTCGGCCGCGATAGCGTCGGCCATGTCTATCAACGCATGACTGTATGCCTCCGTCATCGCCGGGAAACGAGTGCCTAATTCCTCATAGTTCTTGCCGCGCAGCGGGTTTTCGGGGAACAGGTTGATGTGGTCGGTTATCACCATCACGTCGCCAACCTTGAACTCCTTGTTCATGCCGCCCGATGCGTTGCTGACAAACAGCGTCTCTACGCCCAGAGCCTTCATGACACGTACGGGGAAGGTAACTTCCTTCATGTCGTAGCCCTCGTAGTAGTGAAAACGTCCCTGCATGGCAACGATATACTTACCGCCGAGATTACCGAATATGAGCTTGCCGCTGTGTCCCTCCACCGTAGATACCGGCATGTTGGGAATGGTGTGGTAATCTATCTCCTTCTTTATCTCTATATAGTTCACCAGGTCGCCAAGTCCCGTGCCGAGGATTACTCCGATTGCGGGAAGCTCACCTACTTCTGCGCGAATATATTCCGCAGTCTCGCTGATTTTTTCCAAATATGTCTTTTCCATCGTATTGATTTATGATTTGGACATCGCTGCCCAATTAATATGTCTAAATTTTGTAATTCTGTTATTCCGTACTTTATGCTTCAATGCGTGCCTTCAGGTCGCGTATGAAGTCGCTTCCGTCCTGCTTCGGCATCATCTGCACCGCTATCGGTAGATAAAACGTCAGAGGCTTCAGTTTTGTTGGCACGTACGGGTTATAAGACAGTCGTATGGCATCCTTTTCAGTGGTGATGATCATCTTGCGTTCTCCGGTCAACGAATCGAATTTTTTCTTTATATTCTCGATATCCTTGCGCTGAAAATCGTGATGATCCGGATAATGACACACTACCACCTTAAATGGATAATTCCTGAAATATCGTACGAATCCACGTGGATTGGCTATTCCGGTCAGAAGCAACACCGTGTCACGCTCGGTGAGGGCGCCTAATGTGACGTGGTACGGCTTGTCGTCCGGGAACACCGGCAGCAGACCGCCATATACAACCTGCGAGAAAAATAGACTCTGATAAGGTCGCGGATTCAGACCTTTGGTTGCCTGGTCGCCACCTAATTCCTTGCATATCAGACGCACGTCGATAGGCGAAACCTGTGCCGGGCACTTGGTCACAACCACCATGTCGGCGCGTTCCACCTGTTTCCAGTTTTCCCTGAGACGCCCCAGCGGCAGCAGATGGTCACGATAGATGGGCCGGTTATAGTCCGACAGCAGTATCGACACCTTAGGTTTGACAAACCGGTGCTGGAACGCGTCGTCAAGCAATATCAGCTGTATGTCCGGGAACTGACGCAGCAGTTCCGAGATTCCGTGCCTTCGGTTCTCGCAGACCGCTACCTTGACCTGATTGCCGAACTTGTGGTATATCTGCAACGGCTCGTCGCCCACGCTGTCGGGCGTACTGGTGGAATTGGCCAGCAGAAAGCCCTTGGTCTTACGTTTGTAACCTCGCGACAGGACGGCAATGTTGTATGTCATGCACAGCTCGTTGATGATATACTCCACGTGAGGCGTCTTGCCGGTACCTCCCACCGTGATATTGCCCACGCTCACCACCGGAACGTCGTATTCCACGACAGGCAGCAGCTTGTTGTCGAACATCCAGTTACGCACAGCCATCACGCCCCCGTACAACCATGATACGGGTTTCAACAGCCATGATATGATCTGATTGCGTGACGGCATCGTGTGTGTCCGGTTTTAGTTCAACTTGTGGTTACTTATAGTGGTTACTTGCCTGTGAATTCAATCTTGATGTCGGCCATACGCGCCTGAATCCGTTCGCGGCGAAGTAGCTCGCGCATCTTCATTATCATCATCTCCTCGGGCTTGGGCTCGAGCATCCGGCGCATTGCCGTCATTGACGACAGGTTGGATGGCAGCATGTCCCAGAACGACGGTTTGTACTCGGGATAAGCGGCCACATTGTATTTGTCCAGTATCTTGGCCTTGGAGGCCACCCATTCGATGGCGTCTTTCAGACTTCCGATGGAGTCCACCAGACCGATGCGCTTTGCCGAAACGGCATCCCATACGCGGCCTTCGGCTATACGCTTCACGGCCGGAACGGTCATCTTGCGACCCTTGGCCACGCGGCCCACGAAGTCCTCGTAGCCACGGTTAACATACTGCTGCATCACACCCTTCATCTCATCTGTCATACTTTCGGTCAGATTCGGGAACTGTGCGTTGGGATTGGTGGATACGGTCTGCGGATTGACACCCAGCTTATCGGCCAGACCCTTGACATTGGGAATCAGACCGAATATGCCTATCGAACCGGTTATGGTCAGCGGATTTGCGAAAATCTTGTCTGCACCGGCCGAAATCCAATAGCCTCCAGACGCGGCGTAGGCACCCATAGAGACAGCCAGCGGCTTACCCTTTGACTGGAAATAATCCAGAGCCTCGCCTATCTGGTCACTGCCGAATGCCGATCCTCCGGGAGAATTGACGCGGAGCACCATTCCCTTGACATTGTCGTCATCGGCCAGTTCGGTAATGATAGGCACGAGGTTGTGATAGTTAATGCCGTCCTGACTTACATCGTTTATCTCACCCACTGCATACAGCACCGCTATGCGGTTCTTGCTGTCGTATGCGGTGGACCAAGGCACCTGCTTCACAAGCGTACCGGGACTTACGAAATTCACGTCGTCCACATCCTGACCTGTCAGTGCCGCGAATTTTGCATCGATGGTACGTTCATATACCAGAGAATCCACCAGTCCCGCCTCCACAGAAGTTTTTGCAGGCGCGAACGTGATGTATGCTTTCGACACCAGCGAGTCTATCTCCTGTGGTGTCACGCCCTTGCGGGTCTCGCTTATATTCTTTTTTATCACGCCCCACATGTTTCCAAGCAAGGTGTCCATCTGCGCGCGCGCCGGATCACTCATACTGTTCATTATGTAAGGCTCTACGGCCGACTTGAACGTACCGACCTTCACCACCTGGAACTCGACGCCAAGTTTGTCGAGCAGATCCTTATAGTACAGTACGGTCGACGACATACCCTGCATCTCCAGCATTCCCTGCGGGTTCATGTATATGCGGTCTGCAGCGGATGCTATCAGATATGTCCCTGTGGTATAAGTATCGGCGTATGCATACACCTGCTTGCCGCTCTTCTTATATTTCAACACGGCCTGACGTATGGCATAGCATGCGGCAGGGCTTGCCTGAAGAGCACCGCACTTCAGGTATACGGCCGAGATGTTGCGGTTGCGCGCGGCTTCTTCCAGCGCCTCGACTATCACGTTAAGATTCTGAGGCTTGGTCAGGTTCCCTTGTACCAACGACGTAAGATCGGGAGCCGAGGCTGTCTCTCGCTCGCTTATGGCACCGTCAAGGTTTATAGTCAGAATGCTTTTAGACTTCAATTGCTCGGCATCGCCCATTTCCGAAGCGATACCGCTTCCTATCATTCCGAACAGCAGTATCATCGACGACACTACGACCAGCACCAGAGCCAGCCATGCCCCGACAAACGATGACAGCGTGTTTAAAAAGAACTTCTTAAGCATTATTTCTCTGTTATTTCCTTGATGATCTTCTTGATTTCATCGGCCAAAGCATCTGCCTGCTCCATCGTGGAGGCTTCGCTGTATATGCGGATAATCGGCTCTGTGTTCGACTTGCGCAGATGCACCCAGCTGTCGGGGAAGTCGATCTTAACGCCGTCAATGTCCGTAATATCCTCGTCCTTGAAGCGTACCTTCACTTCCTCCAAGATTGCATCTACGTCAAGTTCGGGAGTGAGCTGTATCTTATTCTTGGCTATCGCGTACTGAGGAAGGGCAGCCTTGATCTCAGTCACTTTTTTGCCGCTCTTCGCCATCATGGTAAGGAACAGGGCCACGCCTACCAATGCGTCGCGGCCGTAGTGGATAGCGGGATAGATAATGCCACCGTTTCCCTCACCGCCTATTACGGCACCGGTTTCCTTCATCTTGGTTACCACGTTCACCTCACCCACGGCCGCGGCAGTGTATTCGCAGCCGTGTCTGCGTGTAACGTCACGCAGTCCGCGCGACGAGCTCAGGTTCGAAACCGTCGAGCCGGGAGTATGCTCCAATACATAGTCCGAAATGGCAATAAGAGTGTTCTCCTCGATAAACATCTCGCCATTCTCCATCACGATGGCCAGACGGTCAACATCGGGGTCGACCACAAAGCCTACGTCGGCGCCGGATTCCTTTACTACAGCCGAAATGTCGGTCAGATTTTCAGGAATAGGTTCAGGTGTATGAGCGAATTTTCCTGTACAGTCGCAGTTGAGTTCCACTATGTCTGTCACACCCAGCGCATGGAGTAACTGAGGCATCACGATGCCGCCCACCGAGTTTATGGCGTCCAGAGCGACCTTGAAGTTTGCATTCCTGATAGCCTCCACGTCAACCAGAGGCAATGCAAGAACCTGAGCTATGTGATTGCGGTTCCAGGTATCTACATGATACTCATGCCCTAACTCGGTCACGGGCGCGAATTCATAGTCATCCTCGTCGGCTATGCGTATCACTTCCTTGCCCTCGCGGTCGGTCAGGAACTCGCCATTGCTGTTCAGCAGTTTCAGGGCATTCCATTGCACGGGATTGTGGCTTGCGGTTATTATGATGCCGCCCGCGGCCTTTTCGCCGGTCACAGCCAGCTCGGTCGTAGGAGTGGACGCGAGTCCGATGTTGATTACATCGAAACCCATGGACATCAGCGTGCCTACCACAAGCTTCGACACCATTTCGCCCGACAGCCGTCCGTCACGGCCCACCACTATCACATTGTTGTCGCCACAACCTTTACGGATAAAGGATGCGTATGCGGCTGTAAACTTTACGACATCAACGCCCGACAGGCCCTCGCCTGCCGGTCCACCTATCGTTCCCCTTATACCCGATATTGATTTTATCAATGACATAATGCTCTATTTCTGTTCCGGTCGTTGACCTTGTTCTTGTTGTAATTCTGCAATATCCTCCGTCAATACTAATATTCGGCAGGGAAATAACGGACTCTATACACCACGGGGATCACGTCCGCCTGGTCGGTCCATCCCTCGATCGACTTGATCACGAGTTCTACCTCACTGTAATACCCGAGCCACTTCATCGGCAACTGTATACCCGTACCGTACTTGGTGGACGAAGTCAGATTGGTCTCGTCAAGAACGAAGAATGTCGGAGAGGTCGCCATATTCTCGGCATTGCCGATCCAGTCATCCTTTGTAATCAGTCCTGCCTTCAGGTCGGCTATGTTCTGACGCATATATTTGAAATACACGCGGTCTCCGCTCTTGGCCCGGTAATTCTTGTCGCCGGGGTTTATGACACGCATATACACATTGCCCTGGCCGTCCATCTTATAGAACGGAGCGTCCTCCCCTGTCTTGAATACTGAGTCTTCGGGAAGTCTTACCTCCACCTCGTTCTGGGCCAGATACCAGTTCACCGCATGTTCCTCGTCACGCAGCAGTTCTGAATACGATTTTGTCTTGCTGCAACTGATCGACCCAATCATCATGAGGCCAATCCCAAGAATAGATATTATATTTTTCAATTTCATTTCAATTCCAGTTTATCAATGTTTTGGGGCACAAGTCGGGCATATTTCTCCATTTCAGCCAGAATTGCCATACGGCATTCTTCCATCGTGCCTGTGAATTCGGCTCCGGCCGCCATTCTGTGACCACCTCCTCCAAGATCTTCACACATATCGCTGACAGGATAATCATAGCGGCTTCGCATCGACACCTTGATACAATCGTCATCCTCGCGAAGGAATATAGAATATACCAAACCACGTATGCGCAACGGTTCGTTTACGAGACCTTCGGTATCACCCTTCTGATAGTCGAACCTGTCCAGGTCTTCTTTCGTCAGGTACACCACGGCGCCCCGGTACTTGGGGAATATCTCCATCCGTTCCGATATGGCGAAAGCGTTCAGCTTCATGGCCTGATATGTGGTGAGCTTTACGGCCTCCCACATTATCTGGGACTTATCGGCGCCTTTCTCCAGCAGCTTGATCATGACCTGATAGACTTCCGGATCACTGCAGTTTACCGTAAAGTTCTGAGTATCGGTAATCAGGCCGGTCAACAGACACTGGGCTGCATCCCGGGGCATCTCCAAATACCAGCCTAAGTCGCATATCAGCCGAAACGCCAACTCGCACGTCGACGACATTTCGGGATACGAAATCTGCAGCGCGCCCTCTATCTGCGGTTTCTGATGATGGTCTATCAGCACCTTGACGGCGGGACTCTCACTCATGGCCGTTCCCAGATTGCCCAGGCGGCTCCATGCGTTGAAATCGCAGCATAGCACCAGGTCGGCCTCCGCCATCAGACGGTCGGCATATTCATTGTGCTGCGTATAAATCACCGCATCCTTGGTCGACGGAAGGAATTCCAGCGACTTAGGCATACGGTCGGGCAGTATTACATTCACGTCCTTGCCCATAGCCTTCAGCGTATGGTACCAGCCGAAGCTGCTGCCGATGGCATCGCCGTCGGGGCGTACATGACATGTAATCAGAATATTATGACTACCGTCAAGAAGTTGACGCAACCTCTTGACCGTCTCGTTAGGTATCACTTTCGATAGTGCCATGTCCATTTTAAACCGCAAATATACAAATATTTCACGAATTATACGAGTAGTTTCCTATAAACTGTTAATTTTATTAATATTTTTTATAAAGTTGGCCAGTTATCTTACTTACGCTTCGCTATTCTTTACCGCTTCGCTGTTCTTATTACCGCTTCACTCCGGGGCCGGGATTCTTTTCACATTCGCATTTCTCCCCTCCGTCGCATTCCCGCCTTTCCAATTTCCTGCTTTCGCACACTTCCGACAGGGAACAGCCACAGCAATTGCCAATCCGGTTGCGTCGCTTTTTGCTGAACAGATTCACCAGTATCCACACCACGATGCCTGCCAATATCAGAAGCACCACGATATATTGCCATAAATTGCCGTGCATATTCTATTTCTTTTTTGCGCTTTTCTTTTGTTTGGTCTCTTTCTTGCCGTCCGTCGGCTGCTCGGCCATGATCCGGCGGTTGGAATTGTCGCTCATCACGCTGCGCGTTATCTCATAGATCATCTGCTTAAGCTGGTCAATGAACTCGGCGCCACTGTAGTTACCGGCCTCTATGGCACGCAGCCTACCCTCCCAGATGCCGGTCAGCTTGGCGCTTTTCAGCAGTTCCTCCCTGATAAGTCCTATCAGCTGGATGCCGGCCTCGGTGGCGCGCAACGACTTGCGTTCCTGACGGATATATCCGCGCTTGTATAGGGTCTCTATGATGGCCGCACGCGTGGAAGGACGTCCTATGCCGTTGGCCTTCAGGGCCTCGCGCAATTCCTCGTCGTCCACGTTCGATCCTGCCGTCTCCATAGCCTTCAACAGTGTTCCCTCCGTGTAATACTTCGGGGGCTTCGACGTGCGTTTGGCCAGCTGCGGTTCGTGGGGTCCGCTTTCTCCTTTAACAAATTCGGGAAGGATTCGGTCGTCGTCGTCCTGCGATTGTTCGTTAGTATTCTTCTGATCCTTGGCATAGACCTTGCGCCATCCCGGGTCGAGTATCACTTTTCCCGTGGTTTTGAAGCCGGTTTTGCCTGCCTTTCCGGTCACCACGGTCTGCTCGAACGTGCAGTCGGGATAGAACGCGCTGATGAACCGCTGTGCTATCAGATGGAATATCCGCTTCTCGTCCAGCGTCAGGTCGGGAGGCAACGTCTGCCCGGTGGGAATGATGGCGTGGTGGTCTGTCACCTTGGAATTGTCGAACACTTTCTTGCTCTTGCGTATCTTGCCGCCCAATATCTCGGCCGTCAGTCCGGCGTATGGCTTCAGGCTACGCATGATACCTCCTATCTTTGGATACATGTCGTCGGTCAGATAGGTTGTGTCGACACGGGGATAGGTGGTCAGCTTCTTCTCATAGAGGCTCTGGATAGTCTTGAGCGTGCTGTCGGCGCTCATGCTGTATTTCTTGTTGGCCTCCACCTGCAGCGATGTCAGGTCGAACAGCTTGGGCGGCGCTTCCTTACCCTTCTTTTTCTGGATATCCTCCACCACGAAGGGATGCTGCTTCACCTCCTCTAACAGTGCCTGACCCTTGGCCTCCTCGTCGAATGCCTTGACCTGAGCCGAGAACAGCACATCGCGGTATTTGGTCTTGAGCTCCCACGTGTCCTTCGGCACGAAGTTCTCTATCTCCTGCTGGCGCTGCACCACCAATGCCAGCGTCGGGGTCTGTACGCGCCCCACGGAGAGTATCTGTCTGTCCTGACCATACTTAAGCGAATACAGGCGCGTGGCGTTTATGCCGAGTATCCAATCGCCTATTGCCCTGCAGATGCCGGCGGTGTACAGCGAATCCAGCTCTTTGTGCTCGCGCAGGTTGCGGAATCCATCGCGAACGGCATCATCGGTAAGCGAGCTGACCCACAGGCGCTTGATGGGCTTGTTGCATTCCGCCTTCTGCATCACCCATCGCTGTATCACCTCACCCTCCTGGCCGGCATCGCCGCAGTTCACTATCTCGTCACACTGCCCTATCAGGTTCTTTATAACGTTGAACTGCTGCTGTATGCCGGGATCGTCCATCACCTTGATGCCGAACTTGGGCGGTATCATCGGCAACGGACTCAGCGCCCATCGCTTCCAGCCCTCGGTATAGTCGCCCGGATCCTTAAGAGTGCATAAATGGCCGAAAGTCCATGTCACGCAATATCCGTTGCCTTCCATGTACCCTCCGCGCGACGCCGTGGCGCCCAATATCCGCGCTATGTCACGGCCTACGCTCGGTTTCTCGGTTATGCACAGTATCATATATCCGGACTGTTATCGGTTCTCATTCTTTGTCTTATACTCGTCCCACAGCGCGTCCATCTCGGCAAGTGTCAGGTCGCTCACTTTCTTGCCCTGTGCCTTGGCGCCGGCCTCGATGTAATTGAAGCGGTCGATGAACTTGCGGTTGGTATGCTCCAGCGCGTTCTCGGGCTTGACGCCGTAGAGTCGTGCGGCGTTGATTACGGCAAACAGCAGGTCCCCGAACTCGGCTTCCAATCTCTTGGCATCCTTCCCTTCGATCTCGGCCTCGACCTCGGACACTTCCTCCTTCACCTTGGCCCATACGTCCTCGCGCTTCTCCCAGTCGAAGCCTACGTTGGCGGCCTTCTCCTGTATGCGCTCGGCCTTGATCAACGCGGGCAACGCCTTGGGCACGCCGCCAAGTACGGTCTTGTTGCCGTCTTTCTCGCTCTGTTTCAGCTTCTCCCAGTTGCCTTTCACGGCTTCTGCGGTATCGGCCTGCACGTTGCCGTATATATGCGGATGGCGGTATATCAGCTTGTCGGTCAGCTTGGTGCACACGTCGGCAAAGTCGAAGGCTTCCTTCTCCTCGCCTATCTTGGAATAGAACACCACATGCAGCAGCACGTCGCCGAGTTCCTTGCAGATGTTGGCGTTGTCCTCTGCCATCAGCGCGTCGCACAGCTCGTAAGTCTCCTCTATGGTGTTGGGACGCAGCGACTCGTTGGTCTGCTTGCGGTCCCACGGGCATTTCACCCTCAGTGTCTCCAGCACGTCCAGCACCTTGTCGAACGCCTGCAGCTTTTCTTCTCTTGTATGACTCATTGTTATGCTATTTTCTTCACTTTGTCACTCTCATGGCGGAACAATTGCCACGAGTTCAGGATGTTCTGCCATGCGATGTAGGCGGCCGGTGCCACGGATGCCAACGGCGTCATGTATGCCATGGCCAGCCAGATGGCCAGTACCGTGTTTTTCTGCATCAGACTCTGTGCGCAACTTACTCGAAGGTCCTTGTCTACAGTCTCCCCGCGGCTCCGCATTCTCCTCATCATATATTCGCCTAACTTCCGGCCCACCGCAAACTGCAGCAGGCATACGACCAATGCTCCCGCCACCATCCATATCAGCGACATCAGCTGGCTCTCGTCCCAATGCAATATCACGAAGCCCACGCAGTTGCCCACTATCAGTATCAGCGCCACCACCCACATATAGAACGACAGCTGCTGCGACTTCTCGATCACCCTGTGCGCCTGAGGCCATATATACCGGAGCAGGAATGCGCATACCATAGGCAGTATCAGCAACGGGAACACCTTGCACATTATCAGCCAGGTCGATTCCCAGAACCCGAATGCGGTATAATCTCCTACTAACGCTAATACCGCCGAGCCGGCAAAGGCTATTACTGTGTTGCAAATCAGCGAATACGTGGCCACATACGATATACTGCCGCCAAGCATCGACGTGATGACCGGAGCGGCTGTGGCCGTGGGTATGAACACGCAGATGAACACGCCTTCGGCCACGGTGTGGCTGAACGGCAGGATAGCCAGATAAACGGCCGCGGCCAGACCGAGCTGTATCGCGAGTTCCAGCACCTGGCTACGGTGAGGCTTGAATTCCTTAGGCTTAAGCCGACAGTAGGTCACGAACAGCATCGCGAAGATTAGATACGGCGACAGAAACGACAGATACCCTATCCATTTATAGAACAGGGCACCGACTATGATGGCCACCGGCAACATCGAGCTCTTGATCTGCTGACGATGTATCGCAATCCTCATGGTATCTTTCCTCCGGTTACAGCCGCTCCAGCAGTTGGTTCAGTACATGGAATGTCTTTTCGGGGGCCTCCGACCAGAAGTTTTGATATTGCGACAGGTTGTCGGCGGCTCCGGGAGTGTCACTTACCACGCGAATCACCATGAACGGCACCTTGGCCCATGCGCAAGCCTGTGCTATCGAGGCGGACTCCATGTCGCACGCCTTGGCCTCGGGATAAACGGCCTTGATGGCGGCGATTTCCTCCGGCGTGGTGATGAATTTGTCGCCTGTGGCTATGATGCCGGTCTGTATCTGTTCGCCGCTATCCTGCAGCGCCTTGATGATTTCCATTCCTTTCTCGCACGGACGGAACAGCAGCGGAAAACCGTCGGCCTCGCCGGGTTGAGTACCTGGCCCGCACCATACGTCATGGTAACCGGCACCGTCAACGGCCAATACCGTTCCGACTTTAACAGTTTCATCCGCACCACCGGCCACGCCGCTATTGATTACCAGTTCCGGCTTATATCTATCTATCAATTTAGAAGTCACGAGCGCGGAATTGACTTTGCCGATACCGCATTTGGCCAGCAGTATGTCATGACCTTTTATTTCACCGCGATTCACGGAGATGCCCTCGCAATCCTCCGTAGTATGTTCCTTCATCAGATTCAGCAGCAACGCTTTCTCCTTATCCATTGCCGCCACTATCAGTATCCTCATCTTCTTTTGCAATCTAATATATACTGCAAAATTACTTCTTTTTACCGACATGACAAAGAAATTGGAATAATCCGGATGTTCCGGTAGAGAATTCAAATAAAACAATCTGTATCGTTGTGCGTTAATATTTGGCAACTATAAATATTTTCATTAACTTTGCAACTATCATAGTCTTAGAACTAAAAAATTGAATATTATGGCAAGACCGATAAAAGAAACTCCGGCACTTACAGGTGAAGATGCAAGGCTTTTCGAAGAAAGAATGGCAAACGTTGGTCGTGCCTCTTCCAAAGAAATCGAAGAAGCACGCCGTGCTTACGAAGCATTCAAGTCCATCAGCACATTCCCGATGTAATCATGTCAAATTTCAATGATTTTACTTTCCGGCAAATAGAGGCTGACACCGATATAAAACCGTTTGATTGTGGAGATCCCGATTTAAACGGTTTTTTATTTGATGACGCTAAAAAATACCTAAATGAAATGCTGGCTGTCACATATCTTCTTGAAGATAGTCAAGCGCAAAAGACTGTTGCCTATTATTGTCTTTTAAATGATAAAATAGAACTAAATCCGGAAGAAAAATCAAAATGGAATAAGCTTAATCGCAATATTCCCAACAGTAAACGTCATCATGCGTATCCTGCAGTAAAAATCGGTAGATTGGGTGTATCAAAAGAATATGCACATCAGAATATCGGCCGGATGGTATTGCTCCAAATCAAGATGATTTTCTCGCGCATGAATTTGAGTGGCTGTCGCTTTATAACGGTGGATGCCTATTCTCAAGCCGTTCCATTCTATGAAAAATGCGGATTTCACTATTTATCGAATAAAGACGAAAACGATACAACCCGCGCTATGTATTTTGATCTGATGTATTACAAAAAATAGCTCTTTCAGATGCTCAATATAATTATCTAAGACCATGAATACTATCAAGATATGGAATGAGAAACCGTCGGAAAATCAGCTGCGGGAAATCGCTGCGATTCTGGACGACGGTCAGACGGCAATTATACCGACTGACACAATGTATGCGTTGGTCTGCGATGCCATGAACATGAAGTCCATCGAACGTATATGCCGGCTCAAGAACATCAATCCCGACAAGACCAATCTTTCAATCCTCTGCTCTGACATACGGATGGCTTCCGACTATGCCCGCATAGACAACACCGGTTTTAAGATACTGAAGGAACAGACCCCAGGCCCCGTTACGCTTCTGTTCCGAACCGTGTCAAGTCTGCCGAAAGCGTTCAAGAACCGTAAGGTGGTGGGCGTACGTATTCCTGACAACCCCATCGCGCTAAAGATAGTGGAGACCTTGGGCCGTCCGTTACTGACGACCACCATCCAGTATAAAGACGAGGATTATGCCGTCAATCCCGAGCTGATAGCCGAGACCTACGACAAGACGATAGACCTTATGGTAGAGGGTGAACAGGGCCAGATACGCCAATCGGCCATCATAGACTGCACCGGCAATGAGCCGGTAGTGATTCGCGAAGCCGTAGATTGATTATAGATCGAAGATTGCCGACTCGGCGGCGTAGACGCCGATGATACCGACAATCATCAGCACTCCGAAGGCCAGCGCCCACACGTCGAGCGTGCGCGACATCTGCGGTATGCGGCGCATATACACTGCCAACAGATGGAAAAACGACATCATGAAGGCGAAAAACACCGGTATGTACGTCCACCATTCAGTGCGCAACAGGCCTGTCATCACCGTCACGGCTATCACCAACACCATGGCGCACCACGCCATTATCTTCGAATCCTTCAGTTTCATAATTATCTGTAAACCTTGAATGCATATATGTCGCCGTTCTGCGACATAGCCAATATTATATAATAACCCGAAGCCATACCGCTCAGGTCTATTTCCATTCTGTTGGTGCCGCGATACGTCTTACGCTGCATACGCATACCGTCAACACTGAACACCTGCGACATCGCCGCCTCGTCGGGCAACAGCACCGTGTAATGACTGCCGCCACTGCGTTGCAATATGGCGTCGTCGGGCGTCAGTATCCGGTCGTAGGCCGCAGCCCTGGCACGTTCCTCCTCGGCCATTTCGGCCAGAAAATCTTCATAGAACTGAAAGGGAACTTCCTGTGCTACCAGCACATCGTCCAGCGTATAGTCGCGGTACTGCTCCGGATCGTACAGGTCGAACTCAACGGCAGTGGGCATCATCACCCATGCGTTGCGTCGGTCTATGGTTTCCAGCCGGTCGCGGGCGTCGTCCGTAAGCCGACGGAACTCCACGGTGGCGTAGGGATTGTTGATTACATCGGTGAAATACTTCGGAATATTTTCCCATGCCGCTTTAGCGGCCACAGGTATCCGGCTGTCATAGCGAATCAGCTCTATCTCACGGGCATAACGCTGAAACTGGTCGCGCTCGTCATCGCCGAGCTGCGCCTTGTCGAAAGTCCGGGTCTTGCTGTACGACAGCACCGGATATGCCTTGGAATCGGCGGATATGGTCACATATCCTCCTTTCGGGCTATTGTATGTGTAGAATGGCGTGAACAAGCGGTTGGTAGTCAATTCGCGGCCGTTCCACACCAATTTCGGCCTGCCCGTAACGGTGCCGTACATGGTGTTGAAGAAATTCTGCGCCAGCTGCATCGCCTGTTTCTGCGGAACCACCTCCGCGAACACTGACGATACCGCGCTCAATGCCATTGTCAATATCAGGATAATTCTTCCTTTCATATCTCATATAACGGATTTAATTACCGAAATTTTATCAAATCTTGGCTTTTTTGCACCATTTGATATTATTATGTGTGTTTTTTTCGTTAAATTTGCAGTCAGAAAATCAACTCACTAAAAGTAAACCAACATCACGATAAGACAGACTCATGAAAAAGAGTGCACTTCAGAAAGTGAGAGCTGAGTATCAGCCCAAGTTGCCCGAGACGTTGAAGGGCGCCGTAAAGCTCCGTATCGGCGAGCCTACGGAATCCGTAGCCAATCAGGCAGAAATCAAGCAGCTGTTTCCCCACACCTACGGCATGCCCGTAGTGGAGTTCGAGCGCGATGAGAATCCCGCCCGCGTTGAGGAACCGTTCAATGTAGGTATCATCCTGTCGGGCGGCCAGGCTCCCGGCGGACACAACGTAGTAAGCGGTATTTTCGACGGTCTGAAGACCCTGAACAAAGAGAACCGTCTGTACGGTTTCCTGATGGGCCCCGCCGGATTCATCAACCATCAGTACATGGAGCTGACAGCCGGCATTATCAAGGATTACCGCAACACCGGCGGTTTCGACATCATCGGTTCCGGCCGTACCAAGCTGGAGAAGCCCGAGCAGTTCGACGCCGGCCTCAAGATCCTGAAGGAGCTCAACATCAAGGCTCTGGTCATCATCGGCGGCGACGACTCCAACACCAACGCCGCAGTCTTGGCTGAATACTACAAGAACATCGGCGCAGATGTGCAGGTAATCGGTGTGCCCAAGACCATCGACGGCGACCTGAAGAACCAGTGGATCGAGACCTCGTTCGGTTTCGACACCGCCTGCAAGGTATATAGCGAGGTTATCGGCAACATCCAGCGCGACTGTAACTCGGCCAAGAAGTACTATCACTTCATCAAGCTGATGGGCCGCTCGGCCAGCCACATCGCACTGGAGTGCGCACTGGAGACCCAGCCCAACATCTGCCTCATCTCCGAGGAGGTTCAGGCCAAGAAAATGACGCTTGACAACATCGTAAACTACATCTGCTACGTCATCAGCGAGCGCGCCAAGATGGGCTGGAACTTCGGTACCGTCCTCATCCCCGAAGGCCTGATCGAGTTCATCCCCTCGATGAAGGACCTGATTGCCGAGCTGAACGACGTGATCGAGGCTCATCAGGACGAGCTGGCCGAGGTAGACGAGAACGAGAAGCTGGAGCTGATCCACGGCTATCTTACTCCCGTAAACGCAGACCTCTACAAGAGCCTGCCCAAGAACATCGCCCTGCAGCTCAGCCTCGACCGCGACAGCCACGGCAACGTACAGGTGTCGCTGATCGAGACCGAGAACCTGCTGAGCCGCATGGTGGGCGCCCGTCTCGACGAATGGGCCGAGCGCGGCGAATACAGCGGCAAGTTCAACGCACAGCACCACTTCTTCGGCTACGAGGGCCGTTGCGCCGATCCCACCAACTTCGACGCCGACTATACCTATAGCCTGGGTTACAACGCCGCCATGCTGATCAACTCCGGCGTTACCGGATACATGTCGAGCGTACGCAACCTCACCGAGCCCAGCGACAAGTGGATTGCCGGCGGTATTCCAATCACAATGATGATGAACATGGAGCGCCGCAAGGGCGAGATGAAGCCTGTGATACAGAAGGCTCTGGTCGACCTCAAGGGCCGTCCCTACCTGAAGTTCGCCTCCATGCGCGAGACTCTGGCACTGAACACCCTCTATCAGTATCCCGGCCCGATCCAGTACTTCGGACCCTCCGAAATCTGCGACCGTCCCTCCATGACGCTGCTGCTCGAGCACGACAAGGAGATCTAAGAGGCAGCGATACCCTTTAACCTATTCACCCCTCCTGATTCCCAACAATCGGGAGGGGTGACTATAAAAACACATTACATACGATGAAGACAATCAAGATTTTATTAGTGGCAGCCATGGTATCGGTCACTCTGAGCTGCAATTCCAAGACAGAGGCCGCCAAGGAGAAGGCCGACATGAAACAGACCGCCGTAGAGCAGCCTGTGGCCAAAGCCGCGCAGGATTCCGTCAACGCCGAACAGGAATGGCTCCCTACGGTCATCGATTTCTCGGCCACATGGTGCGGACCCTGCCGGATGATAGCTCCGGAGGTGCACAAACTGGCCGAAAAATATGACGGTGCCGTTAAATTCCAGTTTGTCGACATCGACCAGCAGCAGGACCTGGCCATGAAATATGGCGTGGAGGCCGTGCCGACCTTCGTCATTCTCGATCCTGACGGCAAGGAGACAAACCGCATTGTCGGCGCCAACGTCGAAGGGCTTGTCAACGCCATTGAATATGTAATCGCCAATCAATAACGAAACTATATCAACACAATGACAGCAATAGCACAAAACGCAATCGGATCACTGCGCGACAAGGCGTGGGCACGCTGGACGGCCCTCGGGCTGCTGGCCTTCGCCATGTTCTGCAGCTACATATTCATGGATATCCTGTCCCCTATCAAGGACCTTCTTCAGTCCACCAGGGGTTGGGACTCTACCGCATTCGGAACCATGCAGGGTTCCGAGACATTCCTTAACGTATTCATTTTCTTCCTGATATTCGCGGGCATCATCCTCGACAAGATGGGCGTTCGCTTTACGGCGGTTCTTTCAGGAGCCGTGATGCTGGTGGGCGCCACCATCAACTGGTATGCGCTGACCGATGCATTCATCGGCAGCAGCCTCGATGTGTGGTTCACCAATCACCTGAACTACATTCCCGGTTTCGACGAGCTGGGCATCTCGCCCTTCTATGAGGGAATGCCCGCATCGGCCAAGCTGTCGGCTGTAGGCTTCATGATATTCGGATGCGGCGTCGAGATGGCCGGCATCACCGTCAGCCGTGGTATCGTCAAGTGGTTCAAGGGCCGCGAAATGGCTCTGGCTATGGGCTCTGAGATGGCTCTGGCACGCCTCGGTGTGGCAACCTGTATGATTTTCTCGCCCCTGTTCGCCAATCTGGGCGGCGACATCAGCGTTTCGCGTTCCGTAGCTTTCGGCGTGATTCTTCTGATGGTGGCCTTGATCATGTTCATTGTCTATTTCTTCATGGACCGCAAGCTCGACGCTCAGACCGGCGAGGCCGAGGAGAAGGACGAGCCATTCAAGATCAGCGATATCGGCAAGATTCTGTCCAGCTACGTGTTCTGGCTGGTGGCTCTGCTCTGCGTTCTCTACTATTCAGCTATCTTCCCCTTCCAGAAGTATGCCGTCAACATGCTGCAGTGCAATCTCAGCTTCACGGACGTGGCTCCCGATTCGTTCTGGGCTACTGACGCCGTAACAGTGATTCAGTATGTCATAATGATTGTTATTGCCCTGACTTCGTTTGCAAGTAACTTCCAGAAGAACAAGAGCATGAAGTATGCGCTGCTGGTTACTTCAATCGTGGCGCTGGTGATCTATTGCTATATGGGCTTTATGCGTCAGTCGGCCAGTGCCATCTTCGCGGTGTTCCCTCTTCTGGCTGTAGGCATCACTCCTATCCTCGGCAACTATGTCGACAATAAGGGTAAAGCCGCAACCATGCTTATACTCGGCTCGCTGCTGCTGATTGCCTGTCACCTCACATTCGCCTTCATCCTCCCCATGTTCAAGGGCAGCCCCGTGGGCGGCGTCATCGTGGCATACGTCACCATTCTGGTGCTCGGTGCTTCATTCTCGCTCGTGCCTGCATCCCTGTGGCCCAGCGTTCCCAAACTGGTTGACGCCAACGTTATCGGTTCGGCTTACGCACTCATCTTCTGGATTCAGAACATCGGTCTGTGGCTGTTCCCGCTGCTGATAGGCAAGGTACTGGACAGCACCAATCCGCAGATTGTGGAAGGTCTGGCCAACGGCACCCTTACTCCCGAGCAGGCTGCGGTAAGCTATAACTATACCGTGCCTTTGGTAATGCTGGCATGTCTCGGAGCTCTGGCACTGATATTCGGTATCGTACTGAAGCGCCTGGATGCCAAGAAGCACTACGGCCTCGAGCTGCCCAATGTCGTAAAGGACGAAATCGAAGGTGGCGAAGCTGAAATCGTTGCAGCCGAGGAGTAAATGAAGGTACTTGTATTGATACCGGCGCGCTATGCGTCGACACGCTTTCCCGGCAAGCCGCTGGCAAAGATAGCCGGCAAGGAAATGATACTCCGCGTGTGCGGTCAGGTCGCGGCCACAGGCTATGACCTGGCCGTAGCCACCGACGACAGCTGCATCTATAACACCGTCAACGCCGCCGGCTACCGTGCCGTCATGACACGCGCCGACCATCCCAGCGGCACCGACCGTCTGGCCGAGGCTTACGCCAAGATAGGCGACGACTACGATGTGGTGGTCAACGTGCAGGGCGACGAGCCTTTCATCCGTCCGGAGCAGATCAACGACATCGTGGGAATCTTCACCAAGTATCCCGACACACGTCTTGCCACTCTCGCCCGTCCCTATCCGCAGGACAGGAGTTTCGAAGGGCTGGAAGACCCGAATATGGTGAAATTAGTGATGGGCGATGACGGCCGCGCGCTGTACTTCAGCCGCAGCGTCATACCCTACCTGCGCGGTGTCGACAAGAAGGACTGGCCGGCACGTCATCAGTATTACAGCCATATCGGCATTTATGCCTATACCCCTTCCGCATTAGCCGAAATCGTAAAGATTCCGCGCGGGTCACTGGAGATAGCCGAGAGCCTGGAGCAGTTGCGCTGGCTGCAGAACGGCTACGAAGTGCGTGTGGCGATATCGGATTTTCCCACCATCGGCATCGACACTCCCGAAGACTTAGCTGCAGCCGAAGCCTTTTTGAAGCAAAACTGAATTTGTTTCGGCATACTGTCTAAGTTGTCGATAACTAACGGTGTTAACTCACGATTTTTGTTTGCGAATGCAAATTAGTTTTCCTAAATTTGCATTCGCAAATATTTTTGCCCTGTAACACACAGCAAAGCGTTTGCCATCCCGTTCAATTTAAACTGCTTATCAGCCAATTCAATGCCGAACCATTCCCAATATACCGATTATTCTCCCGACTATTCGTCGCTGAACGATCTGCCAACTTCCGAGGCTCTGCGTGATGACAACCCCAAAGCCCGACAACGGGCTGAAGGACGGCGCGTACGCGCTCGCCGCAAAAAGGAGCCCGAAGTGCAGACCAAAGTCAATACTCCGGTCGAAAAGCCTAACCGCTGGCGTCAGGTAGCCGGCGCTCTTACCGGGACTTCGGCGCGGTTGCTGTTCGGTATATTCTTAGGCATCACCGGCATATATCTTCTGGTCTCGTTCATGTCTTATTTCGTGACCTGCGTCGAGGACCAGAGTCTGGTCAACAGTCTTCCTGTCGGACAGGTACTGTTCAAGGCTCAGAATGCCGGCGGCGAAGGGGGTGCTCGTCTCTCGGAATTTCTGATCAACGAGAGTTTCGGACTCGGTTCAATTGTCATCGTGGTCTGGCTTTTGGCCATCTCGATGAAGCTGTTGGTCGGCAAACCACGTTTTAAGACCGTGAACTTCACCATCAAATGTCTGATAGTGCTTATCACCGTTTCGCTGATAATCGGTCTCGTCACCATCAGTTCCCACACTCCCGTGAACTGGGGCGGATATCATGGCCGTTATATAAACGAATTCATCGTAGGATTCGCAGGATGGACCGGAGCCGCATTGCTTTCGCTGTTCATGCTCTCGGTTTTCGCAGTGATATGTCTGCACGACTTCGCCGTATGGATCCGCGGAATCTATCGGAAGCATAAGGAAAAACGTCGTCTGGAACGTGAAGCTCGGGAAGAGCAGGAAGCTAAGGAGGCCGAGATACTCCGGATGAAGCAGCAGGAACAGATAGATGATATCCGGGCCGGCGAAGCTACCGTGATTCATCCCGACCCTATAGTCGACGTTCAGGACGATGACACCCAGGTAGACTTCTCAGAGCATGCCTCTCCTCTCTATACCATGCCCGACGACCTCGATGACAATCCAATTGAATCCTCGCTCCCGACACAACCAGAAGAGACTGAAAATCCCACAGATCCGACAGAATATACTGAAACCACAGTACCTGCCGAATCCGCACCCTCTGTTCCTTCAGACTCATCTGATTCCTCTGATAACTCTGACATTTCCCAATCCTCCCAATCAACCCAATCCTCCCAGCCTTTCCAACCCTCCCAGCCGTCCGACAAGATGATAGTCAATGTCGGCACCATCGGTGAGGCGGAACAGCCCAAACTTCGTTCCGAAGTCAGCAACTGGGAGGCGCGTGGCTATGACTTCCCCCCTATCGACATTCTTTACCCCGCCAAGTCGCAGGTTAATGTAAGTCAGGAAGAACAACTTGAAAACAAGAACAAGATCGAGAAAACCCTTCTTGACTTCGGCATCCCCATCACGCGAATCGAAGCTACAGTAGGTCCTACCGTCACCCTTTACGAGATCCGTCTTGAAAATGGCGTAAAGATCTCCAAGATTCGAGGCCTTGCCGACGACATCGCGTTGAGCCTTGCCGCCAGCGGCGTGCGTATCATCGCACCGATTCCAGGCAAGGGCACCGTCGGCATCGAGGTCGCCAATAAGGTGCAGCAGACTGTTTCGATGCGTACAGTACTGAATTCCAAGGCATACCAGGAGACTAAATATCACCTTCCCATCGCACTCGGCTCCACCATTTCCAATCAGGTATATTTGGCTGATCTTGCCAAGATGCCTCACCTGCTTGTTGCCGGCGCCACCGGCCAGGGTAAATCAGTCGGACTTAACGCCATCATCGCTTCGCTGATGTATAGCCTCGCTCCTTGGCAGCTCAAGTTCGTCATGATAGACCCCAAGCAGGTGGAGTTCTCTCTGTATAACAAGATTCGCGACCATTACATGGCCGTTATCCCTGAGGATATAGACAATCCCGAGCCGGTCATTACCGACTCTCAGAAAGTAGAAGCTGTATTGAACTCGCTCGTCATCGAGATGGAGAACAGGTACACGCTGCTTAAGAACGCCAAGGTGCGTAACATCGAGGAATATAACGCCAAGATACGCGCCTGCCAACTCAATCTGAAGGAAGGGCACCGTTTCCTGCCATATATCGTTGTAATTGTCGATGAGTTCGGCGACCTCATCATGGTGTCGGGCCGGAGCGTCGAGATGCCTATCGCGCGTCTGGCCCAGAAGGCACGCGCCGTGGGCATGCACGTCATCATAGCAACTCAGCGACCGTCGGCCAACGTCATCACCGGTATCATCAAGGCCAACTTCCCGTCGCGCATTTCGTTCAAAGTCTCTTCGGGAGTTGACTCGCGCACCATTCTGGATGCCGTGGGGGCACAGCAGCTCATAGGACGCGGCGACATGCTTATCTCCAACAATTCCGAAATGGTCCGGGTGCAATGCGCCTTCATCGACACACCGGAGGTTGAGGCTATATGCGACTACGTGGCCAGGCAGCCGTACGCTCAGGGCCCATACCTGTTGCCGGAGCCTCAGCTTGCATCCGGTGAAGATTCCGCAACCCCCGGTGAATTCAACGGCAAGGAACGTGATCCTCTATTCGAGGAAGTCGCACACATGGTGGTCAGCAAAGGACAGGCCAGCACAAGTGCCATACAGCGCGTATATTCGCTCGGCTACAACCGGGCGGGACGCATCATGGACCAGCTGGAACAGGCGCACATCGTCGGACCCAGCCAAGGTGGCAAGCCCCGCACCATCCTTGTCGACGGCATCGAGCTGGAGTCGATTCTCGACTCCCTCAATTGATAATCCCGGCTCCGCCGGATAACGGAACGGCTCCGCGCTGATTAAATCAAAGCCCGGGGTTTAACGGGAATTTGAATTCGAATAGAATCAGTTTTTTAAGGAATTTGGATTCGAATAGAATCAGTTTTTCGGGAATTTGAATTCGAATAGAATCAGTTTTTCGGGAAAATTGCCTTCGGAATTTGGCAGATTCGAAAATTTGTACTAACTTTGCAGTCGCAAAAGGGTTCCATGTCCGAGTGGTTAGGTACCGGTCTGCAAAACCGTTTACACCAGTTCGAGTCTGGTTGGAACCTCCAAACAAAACAACGCAACGACCATGGTCGTTGCGTTGTTTTTTCGTGAGAGCCGCCGGTATGTGAGAGCCGCACGGTCTCACCACAGTTGCCGGAATTCTCATGTGGGCCGTATCAGCACGCGCCGGTATAAGCATGGGCTGGCATCAGCGCGGGCCGGTACCAGCGCGGAGCCGTTCTGTTATCCGGCAAAGCCGGGATTCGTATCGGGATAGCACCTGGATCCCTCAGAAGTACTCCGGTGCCGGGCCGGCTGGCTCCACCGGCTCGGGGCACACCTCAGGCTCGATTACAGGCACCGGTGCCGGCTCCAGTCTCTCCAGACTGTCCTTAAGCGCCTCGGCCTTGGCTATGCTGTCGGCTATCGCTCTCTGACGCGCCTCCTCCTCCTTTGCTTTTCGCGCTCGCTCGAATTCCTCCTTCTCGCTCTCCTTCATTTCGAAGCCTGAGCGCGTAGCGAAATAAATCGTCTCCGATCCCTCACTGTGGTTCACCTCTCGGTCGCGCTTGCCAGGCAGTATTATGACGGGCATCCCGGCATGAACCAACTGAGACAGCTCCATTATATTCTCATTTGTCAGGCGCATGCAGCCGTGCGAGGCCCTGTGTCCGATGCTCCAGGGCGCGCATGTGCCGTGAATGCCTATCTGTGGCGAGTTTATGCGTATGAAGCGCGGACCGAACTGGCCTTTCTTCTTCGATTGTTTACCGTTGTCGTCGGTATAGAGCCAATCGGTACTGTCGAACACTCCCACCACATTGAAATAACCCTCTGGAGTGCGGTTGTCGGCCTTCTTGTGCTTGTTGCCGTATCTTTTGGAGCAGGCCATGCCATATTCCTTCTTTACATAGCCGAGACTGTCGTATAATATGACCTTCATTCGAGCCTTGTCGCATATAAGGAAGCCTTTACGACCTTCCACTGCGAGTTTCTCCGCATATTCCGGCGCTTCGGCGGCGATGACCGGGAGAATACCGTCGCTGTACTCAGCTTCCGAGAAGTCGGCGGGCTCAACCTTGACGGTATCGATCTGCGGAACAGTATCGATAAGAGATGTGGCGGTGTCCAGTTCGGGAATGTATTCCCCGACGGTATCCGTGTCCTTGGTTCTGGTTCTTGAGCAGCTTAATATCAGTAATAGCGACAGAATCGGTATCAGTTTTTTCATGAATGCAGGTAGGGAGAATCTTTCCCGGTTTTTATATATTTTAATGATTTTTTTATGTTGACTGATGCAACTTTCATGCTACGGTATTACCGCTTCAGTTGCACATTTTCCTTTCTTGTGGCAAAATTAAGAAAAAATTTTTGTAATTTTGCCATACTGCTCCTTTTTGGACTATATTTTAGAGTATAACCGCTATGAAAACTACTCGAATCATAGGCTTTGCAGTGCTGGTCATATTATGGATATGGCTGGCATGGGGGGTATTGTCGGCGGGAATTACGTTATATAACCTGCTGATAGTGGCTTTTTCCGGCATCATCATCTTCGTGCCGATGTGGCGGAAGCTGACAGGCGGAAACAAGAAACAAAAATGAGTTCTAATGGACCAGGACAAACACGAAATCATCAAGAAAGCCGATGAAAACGGCACTTTGCTGTCACATATAGACAGTCCGGACGACCTGCGCAAGCTTGACGCCGCGCAGTTACCACAGGTATGTCGCGAGATACGCGACATGCTGATACGTAACCTATCGGTCAACCCCGGGCATTTCGGCTCAAGCATGGGGGCTGTGGACATCATTGTGGCTTTGCATTATGTATTCAACACGCCACACGACCGCATATTGTTCGATGTAGGCCATCAGGCATACGCCCATAAATTACTGACCGGACGACGCGACGCATTCGCCACCCAGCGCACTTTGGGCGGAATCAGCGGCTTCCCATCGCCTGCCGAAAGCGTATACGACACATTCACATGCGGTCATGCCGGCAACGCCATTTCGGCGGCCCTCGGCATGGCCATTGCCGACATGAATACCCCGGGCGAGCAGGACAGGATGACAGTTGCCCTTATAGGCGACGCATCCATAGGCAACGGGCTCGCGTTCGAAGGACTGAACAATACCTCCATCAATCCCAACAATCTCCTCATCATCCTCAACGACAACGACATGTCCATATCGCCGAACGTCGGAGCGCTTCACCGCTACTTCTCCGAGCTGACCACCTCGGTCGGCTACAACAGATGGCGCTACAAGCTTTACAACATGTTCCGGCGCAAGGGCATGATGGACGACAACAAGAAGGGTGTGATACTTCGCTTCGGCAACGCCCTCAAATCCCTTATTTCCCGACAGCAGAACATATTCGAAGGCCTTAACATACGCTATTTCGGTCCCTTTGACGGCAACGACGTCATCAAGGTGGTGAAAGTGCTGAACGAAATCAAGCACATGCGCGGACCGCGCATCCTGCATCTGCATACGGTCAAGGGTCAGGGCTACGGACCGGCCATGGAGAATCCCGTGGACTGGCATGCTCCCGGCAAGTTCAATCCCGATACCGGCACTCGTGTGAAATCGTCAAACCACAATCCCAAATGGCAGGAGGTGTTCGGCCATCATCTGTTGGAACTTGCGCGTGCAGACGCCAATGTAGTCAGCGTCACGGCGGCCATGGCCGCCGGCACTTCGGTCGACATCCTGCAGAAAGCCATGCCCGACCGCGTATACGACGTAGGCATCTCCGAAGGACATGCCGTAACTTTCGCCGGTGGTCTCGCAGCCGCTGGCAAACACCCTTTCGTGGCCATATACTCCTCGTTCCTGCAGCGTGCGTACGACAACATCATCCACGACACCGCCATCAACAAACTCCCCGTCACATTATGCATAGACCGTGCGGGACTTGTAGGCGAAGACGGTGTCACCCATCACGGCATGATGGATATAGCCTTTCTGCTGTCCATTCCCAACTACACCGTGGCCGCTCCCGCCGACGCCGACACTCTGCGACTGCTCATGAACACTGCCATGACGCTGCAGGGTCCCTCAGCCATCCGCTATCCGCGCGGCAACTGCAAGTCCGGCTCATTCCCCGATTCCGATACCGAAACGACTCTGCCTATAGGCAAAGGCCGTCATGTATATGGGTCCGACAACGCCGACGTGGCCATACTATCCCTGGGCAATACCCTTGACAACGCTGTGACCGCAGCTGAAATGGCCGCGGAGAATAATGTGCCTGTTGACGTGTACGACATGATATGGGCCAAGCCTTTCGACACGGAGATGGTGCGTCACATAGCACAGACCCACAAGCGCATCATCACCATCGAGGACGGAGTGCGCATCGGCGGCTTCGGATCGGCCGTGCGCCAGTGGCTTGACGACAATGACATCATGATCCGTTTCACCCAGTTGGGCATCCCCGACCGATTCATAGAGCACGGAAGAGTGCCTGAACTTGAAAAGATATGCGGTCTTGATCCGGACTCGATTCTGAACGCCATTCTTCAAAACTCCGATCCGTCATGAAGATTATTATCGCGGGAGCCGGCGAGGTAGGACGCCATCTGGCCAAGATGCTGAGCAAGGAGAACCAGGACGTGACCCTGATTGACCAGGACCAGACACGACTTGACGTAATCGACGCCACTTACAATCTGATGACATGGAACGGCAACACCTACTCTTTCGCCAGTCTTAAGGATGTAGGCGTGGCCGATGCCGACCTCTTCATCGCCGTCACTCCCTTTGAGACCAACAACATCACGTCGTGTGCCATAGCCAAGAGCCTTGGGGCCTCAAAGACTGTGGCCCGCATCGACAACAGCGAGTTCCTGATCACTCGCAATGGCATGATATTGCGCGATCTCGGCGTCGACTATCTGATATATCCCGAGAATGTGGCCGCCAATGAAATAGCCATATCCCTCACCCACAACTGGGCCCGCTATTGGGGCGAGCTGCACGACGGCAAGCTGCTGCTGATAGGTGTCAAGCTGCACGATCAGAACCTTCCCATCCTGAATTGCAAGATCAAGGATCTGCCCGTCACAACCCACGATTTCCACATCGCCGCCATAAAACGCCGCAACGAGACCATCATCCCTAACGGCGACACGGAAATATTACCCGACGATATAGTCTACATTATCACCACACCGCCATATATACAGGATGTGCGCGAGTTGTGCGGTAAGACAAAGCGTGTCATCAAGAAGGTGCTGATAATGGGTGGCAGCCGTATAGCACGCCGCTTCTGCGCACTGTATCAGGACAAGTTCCATATCAAGATCATAGACAAGGATATGGAAAAATGCGAGCGTCTGGCCACAAACTTTCCCAATTGCGAGGTCGTGTTCGGCGACGGCCGCGACATCGAGGTGCTGCGCGAGAACAACATCTTCCAGTATGACGCCTTCCTGGCCATGACCGAAAGTTCGGAAACCAACATCCTGGCCTGCATGACGGCCAAGGAATTCGACGTGCGCAAGACCGTGGCCGACGTAGAGAACCTTCAGTTCGTCTCGCTGGCCGAAAACCTGAACATCGGCACCACCATCAACAAGAAACTATTGGCTTCCGGCCACATCTTCAAGATACTGCTCGACACCGACCAGACCAATTCCCGCTTCCTGGCCCTGGCCGACGCCGATGTGGCCGAGATACAGGTGCACGAGGGAAGCAAGATCACCAAGGCGCCCGTGCGCGACCTGAAGCTGCCGTACGGTATGACGCTGGCCGGACTGATCCGAGGCGACGAAGTGAGGCTGATAGACGGTAACACCCGCATCATGCCCGACGATTATGTAGTATTGTTCACACTCCAGGGCACCCTCGAAAAGATCGAAAAATGGTTCAGCTGATGAAATTCAAGCTGCCGAAGCTGGCGCACCGAAAGTACATCAATTTCCTGATGCTTGCGCGCATCGAGGGTTATCTGCTGGTGATCCTGGCCATCTTCATGCTGCTGCCATGTTTCGTGTCGATGCTTTACGAGACTGAGAGTTCCGTCCCGTTCCTTATAGCCGTGGGCATAACGGCCGGAGCGGGACTGGGCATGTGTTTCCTGAAGCCTAAAAACAAGGACATGGGACGCCGCGAGGCCATCCTGCTCACCGGTCTTACATGGGTGGTGCTATCCATGTTCGGAATGCTGCCGTTCATTCTGTACGGCACCCACATGTCCGTGACCGATGCATTCTTCGAGACCATGTCGGCGTTCACCACGACCGGTGTGTCTATCCTATCCACACTCGACGGAGTGCCTAAGTCAATTCTGCTGTGGCGTTGCCTGATGCAGTGGTTCGGAGGTCTTGGAATTCTGCTGTTCACGCTTGCCGTAGTGCCTATGCTCAACTCCGCGGGCGGTCTGCTGCTGTTCAATGCCGAAGTGACAGGCATAACCCACGACAAACTGCGACCGCGCGTCAGCAGCACTGCCAAGGGCCTGTGGGGCATGTACATAGCCCTTACCATACTGCTTATAATTCTCCTGTCGTTCAGCCGCATGGACTTCTTCGATTCCCTTTGCTACGGACTTTCAACAATGTCTACCGGAGGTTTCGCCACCACTGACCGGGGAATAGTGGAATATGCCAGCAATTATGTCAAGGTCGTCCTGACGGTATTCATGTTTTTAGGGGGTGTCAATTTCGTGCTGCTCTTCAATGCCTTGCAGGGCAACGTGCGCAACCTGTTCCGGAACTCCGTGTTCAAGCTGTATTGCTGGCTTGTCTTGTTCGGATATGTGGCTTTGGCCATTGACAGTGTGATGCAGGGTCTGTACCACAATGCCGAGGACCTGACGGTCAATCCTCTGTTCCAGTGCGTGTCGGTGATATCCACCACCGGCATCAGCACACCGGGATTCAAAAACGGCGGTCCGCTCGCCATCATGGTGCTGTTCCTGTTCATGAGCATGGGCGCATGCTCGGGCAGCACCTCGGGAGGCGCCAAGATCGACCGGTTTCTGGTCATGATCAAGTTCCTGAAGAACGAATTCTACAAGATAATGCATCCCAGCGCGGTGACTACCGTTATTCTTAACGGTAAGGGCACGACGCCCGGCATGATCTACAAGACACTGGCATTCCTCATCATGTATGTTCTTGTGGTCGTAATAGCCGGAGCGGTGGTAAGCCTCACAGGCGTACCATTAGGCGAAGCCGTGTTCCGTTCGCTTGAATCCATATCCAACTCCGGCATCTGCGATGTCCCGGGGGGGCTGTCGGGCAGCTATTCGCATCTTCCGGGTCTGGCCAAATGGGTATATGCGTTCGTGATGCTCACCGGCCGTCTCGAGATATTCACTGTGCTTCTGGTATTCACTACCGGCTTCTGGCATCGGTAACAGCCTTCGCAGCCTGTGGCCATGGGAATCCCGACGGATTCATGGTCAGGTGCAGATCTTTCTCCGACAGACGTACCCCGACGTATTCCTTCAGTTTGGTCCGCTCCTGCTCGGTCAGGCCTTTCGGTGCGTTTATGAATATCATGTTAACCGTATCCTGATGCGTGTCGTGCGTGGAAGTGGCCACCATACGGGCCAGCGCAATGTCGCGAACTGACGGGAACAGCACCTTCACTTCCGGAGCTATGCGTATGCTTTCGTCGCTGAACTGACTGCTCTCCCTTATCACGCCTCGAAGTGAATCGATAGTGGTCTGCTGCGACGTCAGCTCCGACTGCATCAGCTTGTAGAACTGCGCGTCCGTACGGCTGTCCTTAATGTCCTGCATGGCGAAGCCCTGCTTTATATTCAGAATCGTGCCGCCGAGCCCGCACGAATCAAGTTTGTTTACCATGGCCAGCTGCAGTGAATCCTTTGGCAAGGCCGCCCCTATCAGCGTCACGTCTATCACACGCCGATTGCCGTTCATGTATTCCCTGTGGCTCAGCACCTGGGTATTCGGGAACACCATCTCCCTCTCCACGAATGCCTGTGCCTTCTCCATAAATACGTTTTTACGCACCATGACCAGAGTCAGATATGCGCTTAATATCATCATGGCCGTTATCAGGGTATAGAAAATTATTTTGATGCGTTTGCTACGGGCTTCGTCCTGATATACTACCTTCTTGAATCCCATCAGTTTTACGCCTACCCACGAAGCCACGAAAATGAATATCATATTGGTGAAAAACAGATAGAAAGCACCGAGGAAGAAATGCATCTGCATCGTGGCCAGTCCATATCCGGCTGTACATAACGGAGGCATCAGCGAAGTGGCGATAGCCACACCCGGCATGACCTGTCCCTTGTTCTTGGCGGCTATGCTCAGTATTCCTGCGGCTCCGCCGAACAATGCCACGAACACGTCATAGATGGTGGGCGATGTGCGCGCCAACAGTTGGCTGGAGCTTTCGTACTGCGGAGATATAAGGAAGTATAGCGCCGACGTGATCAGCGAGCCGAGAATAGCCGCCGACACGTTCTTCAGACTTTTCTTCAGCAAATCGAAATCCCTGATTCCGATACCCAGACCCATTCCGATGATGGGGCCCATGAGCGGTGATATCAGCATGGCGCCTATTATGACGGGTACGCTGTCGGTGTTGAGACCCAATGAAGCTATGAAGATTGCGAATATCAGCGTAAGCAGCTGACTTCCTTTGAACGAAACGCCGGCGCGGATGCTCGCCTCAACGTCCGTCTGACCCTCCAGGTCCGCTATAGGATTGAGATACCCCTTGATGTCGGTCCATGTATTACGCAGCCATAGCCGGAGCCTGTCCCTGAATGTTTCCTGTGCTTCCATTTTTCACCTTTTCTTTATTCATTCACTATTGTTAACAATTTCTTTTTTGTGCAGTTCGGAAACGGGTTGTGTAATTTCCGTATTTTGATTATTTTTGCATTGACATTGGCGGGCAACCAGCGCCTGCAATGGGCATTTATGTCAGCATTAAAATTACGCGGTCTGGGTGTGGCCATGATAACGCCCTTTGATTCAGACTTTAATATAGACTATCCGGCGCTCCAGCGAGTCATAGACCATGTCATCGACAACGGAGCGGACTATCTCGTTATACTTGGCACCACCGGCGAGACGCCCACCCTGACAGCGGCTGAAAAGGCCGAGGTGCGCCGTCGCGCAGTGGAATATACGGCCGGAAGGGTGCCCCTCATCTCCGGAATGGGCGGCAACTGCACCGCCGCTCTTGTCGATGAAATCCGCAACACCGACCTTACCGGTTATTCGGCAATCCTCTCCGTCACTCCATTCTATAACAAGCCGTCGCAGGAGGGTCTGTACCGACATTTCGCCGAAGTGGCACGTGCATCGTCCCTTCCCGTGGTGCTATATAACGTGCCGGGACGCACCGGCGTCAACATTGCAGCCGAGACCACACTGCGCCTCGCCCACGAATTCCCCAATATCGTGGCCATCAAGGAAGCTTCCGGCAATCTGAAGCAAATAGAGGAGATTCTGAGCCGACGCCCCGAGGGCTTCGAGGTTATATCGGGTGACGACGCCTTGACCTATCCCCTCATCTCCATCGGCGCCGAGGGCGTCATATCGGTAGTAGGCAATGCCTTCCCCAAGGAGTTCGGTCAGATGGTACGCCTCTGCCTTGAAGGTAACTTCAACGAGGCTCTGCCCATCCATCACCGTTTCCAGAAGCTTTACGACGAGCTGTTTGTCGACGGCAACCCTGCCGGCATCAAGTATCTGCTGCACGAAATGGGCTTCTGCGAGAACCAGCTGCGTCTCCCTTTGGTTCCCACCCGTCCCGAAACAGGCGAGAAAATCGACCGCATTCTCGCCTCCTTATGATAGACCAGGCCACAGCCCAGCGCATCAAGGACACCGCCGACATAGTCGAGGTGGTATCCGATTACGTCCACCTCATCCGGCGTGGCGCGAACTACATGGGTCTATGCCCGTTTCATAACGAGCGTACGCCTTCGTTTTCCGTAAGCCGCAAACGAAATTTCTGCTACTGCTTCTCGTGCAAGAAGGGAGGCTCGCCCGTCAACTTCATAATGGAGAAGGAGGGCCTCAGCTATCAGGAGGCCCTGATGCATCTGGCAAAAAAATATGGCATCGAGGTCAAGGAACGCGAGCTGACCGACGAGGAACGTCAGCGTCAGAGCGAACGCGAGGGAATGCTGGTGGCCAACGAATGGGCCATGAACCTGATGGAGCACGACCTGCTCCACACCGACGAGGGATGCGACGTGGGCCTGTCCTACTTCACCCAGCGCGGCGTAACCGACGAGGCCATCAAGGCCTTCCATCTCGGCTATGCCCTCGATTCAGGCTCGCACCTCGTCGCCGAAGCCCGCACCAAGGGATTCAACATCGACACGCTCAAGACATTGGGTCTTGTCGGCACGTCCGGACGCGGCACCGATTACGACCGCTTCCGTGGCCGTGTAATATTCCCTATCCTCAACAACTCAGGCAAGGTAATAGCCTTCGGCGGCCGCGACCTTAAGGGAGGTCTTGCCAAATACATCAACTCGCCCGAGTCCATGCTCTATAAGAAGAGCAACGAACTGTACGGCATCTTCCAGGCCCGTGCGGCCATAGTACGTGAGTCCAAGTGTTTTCTGGTCGAAGGCTATATGGATGTGATCGGCATGTGGCAGTCGGGGCTTAAGAATGTGGTGGCCAGCTCAGGCACAGCCTTGACCGACGGACAGATAGCGCTGATACACCGCCTGACGGACAACATCACCCTGATATACGACGGAGACGCGGCGGGCATCAAGGCCTCCCTGCGAGGCATCGACATGCTGCTGAGCCACAAGCTGAACGTCAAGGTTCTGCTGTTGCCCGACGGCGACGATCCTGACTCGTTCGCGCGTAAGCATACGCCCGAGGAGTTCCGCAAGTATGTGGAAGAAAACGAGACCGACATCATACGTTTCAAGATCCGCGTGCTGCTCACGCCCGAGACGGCGAGCGACCCCCAGAAACGAATCGAGGCTGTGAACAGCGTGGTGGAATCCATAGCGCATATCCCTGACCCTGTGGCACGCGACGTGTATATTCAGGAATGCGCCAAACTGCTGGGCGTCACCGAGGAATCGATAGCCATCTCCGTTGGCCGTGCCCGCGAAGCTCTGATCGAGAAATGGAAGAAGGAACGCGAATGGAAGCGTCTGCGTGGTGATGAGTCGTTGCCCGACGCCCCTGTATCCGATCCTCAGCGGCCGTCCATAGGACGTACCATCGCGGAAATGACACCGGCCAGGCCGAAGCGGCCCGCTCCGGATACCTCATACCGTCCGGTGGAGCGTCCGCTTATCAAGTATTGCCTCAAATATGCCTACAAGGAGGTATTCCAGACAATGGACGAAGACGATGACACTCTGATGAACGTGCTGGAATATGTGGAAAGCGAACTCGGCGCCGACGACATTCATTTTTCGGTTCCTGAGTATTCCGCAATTTTCGAGGAACTGAAAAGGGCCAGACCTATGTTCGATGAGGCACTTTTCCGCAAACGTGCCGACATTGACCGCGAGAAGGATCAGAAACGCCGCGAAGCCATAGAGGAAATAGCTAACGGCGACTTCTCTGTCAGCGAGATAGCTGCCAAGGAACAGAAAATGGAAAAGGATCTGGAGGATTGGGCCGCGACACAGATAAATGAGTTCATCAAGGACTGGCCCTCCCGTTTTCTCGCAAGTCATGAAAACGACACGGTGCGTGAAACCGTCACCGACCTGTTGCGCGAAAAGCATCATCTCAGCAACATATATGCCAACATGCCGCAGGACGAGATGGAGGAAAATCGTCTTGACGCGCTGGTGCCCCGGGCCATAACGGAATGGAAATCGGAGATTCTGAACCGGCAGCTTAGGGAACTGTTACAGAAGTTTCATGACACTGCGGCCATTATCTCACCCGAGGACGAGCTGCAGATGCAGTTACGCCTCAACTCCATCATGAACCTCCGCAGCATGCTTGCAAAAGAAATAGGCGAAAGAACCCTTTCGCCTTCCAAAATTAGTAATTAGCAATCCATTCGTCGGCGTAATTACTAATTACTAATTTCTAATTACTGATTGCTGATTGCTGCTTGTCAGAAGACATAGCTGAGTCCAAGGCCGATGAATACACCGCTGGTCTGCGGCATGATGCTGTAACGTCCTTGCAGCGACATCTTGAAGAAATTGGTGAAATATACATCGAAACCCAAACCGACGTTAACTCCCATTCGGCTGCGGTTGGTTTCCTCGTAATAATGCTTATCGTAATGCCAGTTGTTGAACGCGATGCCTGCCAGAGGATAGATGCCGAAGCCGCGCACCAGCTGGAAAGGGAAATGCACGTCGCCGTTGATCATGAATCCCGATTTGTGGTCGTTGCTCATTATGTATCCTATCTCAGGAGCTATACGCACATGGTTGGCGCATTCCCACTGATAGTTCATGCTGACATAGCCGCTCTCGTTATACGATGCGAATCCGCCTGTGAGTCCTACCGACATCTCGCCTTTGCCAAATGCCTGAGCCTCGTTGACGCTGAATATCGCTGCCAGTCCCACAACCGCCGCAACCGTGTATCGTAACCCTTTCATCGCAACGTTAATTTTTTTATTAATATGAAATGTTAATTTTATAGTTTTAACGCTTCAGTCCGAAAATTGTTTTGTAACTTTGCAACACTCTCCGACATCAAGGTCCTTAATGTCCTTAAAGTCCTTAGGGTCTTTAGAGACTTTAGAGTCCTTAAAGACCTTAGGGTCCTTAAAGACCTTAGGGTCCTTAAAGACCTTAGGGTCCTTAGAGACTTTAGAGTCCTTAGAGTCCTTAGGGTCCTTAAAGACCTTAGGGTCCTTAAAGACCTTAGGGTCCTTAAGGTCCCTACCATCAACCCGAATTTATGACACAATACAGTTTCTCTGATATGCTTCGCGTCACGGCCTGCGTGCCCTCGGTAAGGCCCTGCGATGTAAAGGCTAATGTCGATGCCATCATGCGTATGGCCTCCGATGCTTCGCGCCTCGGCGCAGACATAGTCCTTTTTCCCGAGCTTTCCGTGACGGGCTACACCTGCGCCGACCTGTTCCACGACTCTTTGCTGCTTGATGCCGCCGACAGAGCCATAGACCGCCTGACGCAGTTCTCAGTCACCGTCGGGTCAGTTATCGTCGTCGGCGCTCCCTGCCGATGCAACGACCGCCTGTATAACTGCGCTTTCGTCATTTCCGACGGCAAGGTGCAGGGCGTGGTGCCTAAGTCATTCTTGCCCGACTACAACGAATTCTACGAAAAGCGCTGGTTCTCGTCGCCTCTCTCTCTGCCGGAAGGTATGTTTCCTTACAGCGAGAAATACGGCAAGGTTACGCCCCGCCGCATTTTCTCTGTGCGAGGCATAAAGTTCGGCGTCGAGATTTGCGAGGACCTGTGGGTGCCCGCGCCCCCAAGTTCCGACCTGGCTATGGCCGGTGCCGAAGTGATACTGAACCTCTCGGCCTCCGACGCCTTGATCGGCAAGCACGACTACCTTCTCTCGCTTCTTGCCAACCAGTCGGCGCGCTGCCGCTGCGCCTATGTCTATGCCTCGGCCGGTTTCGGCGAATCATCGACCGACCTGGCTTTCGCAGGCAATGCCATTATCGCCGAGAACGGCCGCATATTGAAGCAAAGCGAGCTTTTCGACACACACGAACTGATGCAGACCGCCGACATCGACGTGGCCCATCTGCGTCATGACCGCATACATGTCTCCTCTTTCAATGAATATTTCCCGCTGGCCGGCAAGTATGAACTTACTGAATGCGGCGTGACCGAAAACCGAGTACGCGAAGTGAATCCCCTTGCATACCGGTATGTAGATCCTACCCCGTTCGTCGACAAGGATGAGTCCGAGCTTTTCCGCCGCTGTTCAGACATCAGCTCCATTCAGGCATGGGGACTCGCCACGCGCCTCAAGGCCATCGGCTGCCGTAACGTAGTGATCGGCATCTCCGGCGGTCTCGACTCCACGCTGGCACTCCTTGTAACCGTCAAGGCATTCGATATGCTCGGCCTGGACCGCAAGGGTATCCACGCCATAACGATGCCCGGATTCGGAACCACATCCCGTACCCGCTCCAACGCGGATGCATTAATGGATACCCTCGGGGTTTCGGCATTGTGCATTCCTATCGGCGAGGCGGTATCCCTCCATTTCCGTGATATAGATCATGATCCTGATAATCACGACATCACATACGAGAATTCGCAGGCACGCGAGCGCACACAGATTCTGATGGACTATGCCAACAAGGTCAACGGCCTGGTGATCGGCACCGGCGACCTGTCGGAATTGGCATTGGGCTGGTGCACATACAACGGCGACCAGATGTCGATGTACGGCGTCAACGCATCTGTGCCCAAGACCATGGTGCGCTGGCTTGTGACCGGTTTCGCGCGTGAGACCAAAGACAAGGCGCTGCACGATGTATTGCTCGACATCGTGGACACACCAATAAGCCCCGAACTCCTGCCCGCCGACAGCCAGGGACACATAGCCCAGAAAACCGAAGATACCGTCGGTCCATACGAACTGCACGACTTCTTCCTTTATCATATAATGCGTTTCGGCGACTCGCCAGACAAAATAGCCGCTCTCGCCGCAAAGGCCTTCGACAAGAAATATAACCTGCAGACAATATATAAATGGTTGAAAACGTTCTATAAACGATTTTTCAGTCAGCAGTTCAAGCGGTCGGTCATGCCCGACGGCGTGAAAGTCGGCTCCATCTGCCTCTCGCCGCGCGGAGACTTGCGAATGCCCTCCGATGCATCGGCACGAATATGGCTCGACCGGATTCAGCAACTTATAGACGGCTTGAAGCAAGACTGACCCATCTGACAGCAGTATGTGACAGCCAACAACCCAACTACTCATAATGTTTTCATTAGACGAACGTATATTTTTGTTTTTTAACGGCAACCGAGCCCCGCTACTCGACGTGCTGATGCCCGTGTACACGTCGCCCTGGATATGGGTGCCGTTCTACGTGGCCTGCTTCGCCGCGCTGATATATAAATACGGGTGGCTCCGTGCGCTGTTGATGCTCGGCGCCATCATTGCGGCCGTCGGCCTCGCCGATTATATCTGCGCCTCCATAATACGTCCCTGGTTCGGACGTCTGCGCCCCTCCAACCTCGACAATCCCTTCAGTCAGTATGTCACGATAGTCAACGGATACCGGGGCGGCCGCTACGGTTTCCCGTCGTGCCACGCTGCCAACACATTCGCGCTGATAGGATCGCTCGTCACTTTCACGCGTTCCAGACGCTTCGCCGTGATGCTGGTGCTCTGGGGCTTGTTTGTATGCTACACGCGATTGTATCTCGGAGTGCATTATCCCACCGACCTGCTGATGGGTGCAACGATAGGCTCCACTTTGGGCATTTCCATCGCACTCGTAGCGCAACGCGCCGGAGCCAACGCCCGCCGCATACGCGAAAGCCGAGGCTACCGTGTGCGCCACGTGCAGTTCAACCTTGTCAATATGAATTACACCCTCTCCCTCGCACCCATCCTGATTCCTGCCGCCATCCTGGTCGCAACCCTCCTGACCGGATTCCTGTTTATAATTAAATGAAAGAGCTTACCAACCACTCGGTTCCGCGCTATTCGCGCGATGATATGTCCCGTGCCCTCGAAACACTGCGCAACGGCGGCGTCATACTGTATCCCACCGACACCATCTGGGGTCTTGGCTGCGACGCCACAAACCCGGAGGCCGTTGAAAAGATCTACTTCCTGAAGGGGCGCTCCGAATCCAAAGCCATGCTTGCTTTAGTGGGCAACGAAGGACAATTGCAAAACTGTGTACAACATATACCGGAGATCAGCTGGGAACTGATCGAGGCGGCCGTGCGCCCTCTGACCATCATATACGACCATCCTAAAGGACTTGCGCACAACATGCTGGCACCCGACGGAAGCGTCGGCATCCGCATCACGTCCGAGAACTTCAGCCGTACCTTGTGCCAGCGTTTCGGCAAACCCATAGTCTCCACGTCGGCCAACCGCAGCGGCATGAAGTCACCCAAGACATTTGCTGAAATCAGCGACGACATCAAGTCGAAAGTAGACTACATTGTAGAGTATGGCCGTGGCAACAACCTCCCCGCCTCCGCCTCCGACATCATCAAGATCTCCGACGGCGGCCTCGTCAAAGTAATCCGATGAACCGTTGGGCCAGTTTAAAAAGTTGAAAGAGTTTAGGAAGTTAAGACAATACCGCAGAGGCTTCAATAGTCGCACTATTATCTTAACTTTCTTAACTTTATAAACTCCCTAAACTCACCATATAATAGAGAGAAGGGGCTGCCCGCTATCGGCAGCCCCTTCTCTCTTTATATGGTGTCTTGTTGTTTACTTCAATGCGTCCTTTACTGCATCGTTGGGTACCATCTCCTCTTTGAAGACGTAAGCGCCTGTCTTAGGCGACTTCTCCATCTTGATTACTTTCGAATATGTACGGCCCTCACCTTTCTGGATAGAGGCCACTGTTTTCTTTGCCATTGGTCAGGGGGTATTATTTGATTTCCTTGTGGATGGTGTACTTCTTCAGGATCGGGTTGTACTTCTTGAGTTCCAGACGACCTGTTGTGTTCTTGCGGTTCTTTGTGGTGATGTAACGTGACATACCGGGCATGCCGCTTGCCTTATGTTCGGTGCATTCCAGGATTACCTGAACGCGATTGCCTTTTGCTTTCTTTGCCATTTTGTTCGCGATGCTTTAGAAGGAAAGAATTTTGATATCACGAAGGTCGAGGTTGCCCTCGGCTTCAGCCTTGCGGATAGCGGCGTTGAGACCGATCTTGTTGATGGTGCGCAGTGCGGCGCAGCTCAGGGTCAGCTCAATCCACATGTTCTGCTCTACCCAATAGAATTTCTTCGTGTGCAAGTTTACCTCGAACTTGCGTTTCGTGCGGCGCTTCGAATGGGAAACGTTATTGCCCACCGATGCCTTTTTGCCTGTGATCTGACAAGTTTTAGCCATGGCTGTAACTTATTCTTGTTTCGATGTGAATACTATAAATGAATTCTATCATTTGTGTAGACATCTCAGTTCTCATATCATCGCTGAACGCATCTTTTTCAGCAACTTTTCAGGATGCTCCACAAAACGTCTGCAAAATTACAAAAAATTTCCGAACTACACAAGAGAAAGGCACAAAAATCAGCAAAACAGCGCAAAAGCGGGCTGCAAAAGCAGGCTGCTGATAACAAAAGCCGCGGGCTTTTGCCACAGTCCGGACACTGTGCCTCAAGCCCGCGGCTTGAGGTTACATCATGTCGCGGTCGTCCAGGCGGATGGCGGCAATCTTGTATTTGTGGTTGCGCACGAAGTTCACGATGGCGTCGCGTTCCGGACCCTGGTCCACGTCGGCCTCGATGCGCCGCAATGCGTTGAAAGTCGATGTGTTGCTCTGGTATATATGCCGGAAGCACTTGGCGATATTGTCGATGGTCTCCTCCGGGAATTTGCCTTTACGCAGTATAAAGGCGTTCACGCCGTAATACACTATGGGATTATGGGCCATGATGGCATACGGCGGCACATTGCTGTTGACGCGGCAACCGCCCTTGATCAGCACCCACTGCCCTATCTCGCAGCCTTCGTGCACCAAGGCCGAGCTGCTGAGTATGCAGAAGTCGTTGATCTTCACTTCACCGGCTATCTTGACCGAATTGCCCAAAACCACATGATTGCCGATCTGCGAGTCATGCCCTATATGCGTCTGCGCCATGATGAAGGAGTCGTTGCCGATGATGGTGGCGCGGTCCTTATAGATGGACCGATTGATGATGACGTGTTCGCGGATGGTGTTGTTGTCACCTATCACCACACCCGAAGGGTCACCCTTCCAGCGGAAGTCCTGTGGCGTGGCTGCGATGATGCAACCTTCGTAGAAGTGGCAGTTTCTGCCGATACGGGCCCCGTCTAATATCGAGACATGGGGGCGGACCACACAGCCGTCGCCTATTACGGTGTTCCTGTCGATGTAGGCGAATGCCATTACCGTTACATTCTCGCCTATCTGCGCCTCCGGGTGCACATAGGCCAATGGACTGATTGTGTTCATGATAGTGGAGTTTTTATGGTATATTTGCCCGTTGATAGGTCCCTCCGGGCCTATAGGCTGTCCGGTACCTCAAGGTTCCGCAAGGAGCCTTGAGGTGATTTTTATATCAGCGTCCTCCGCCTACCGCCTGATAGAGCGATATGCACGCCGACACTTTGTTGTGCCAGCAGTTCAGGCTCGACATCTGGGCGCTCAGCAGGCTGGACTGGGCCGTCAAAACTTCCAGGTAGGTCGTTTTCTGGTCCAAAGATAATAATTCCTGCGTATATTCCACAGATTTTTCCAGACTTTCTATCTGTTTGAGCACATATTCGCGCTTTTCGTGGTTGTTCCGGTACTTCGAGAGGGCGTCGCTGACGTCGGCCGATGCCGACAGTACGGTGTTCTCGAAGTTGTTCATGGCTTGCTGCTGGCGCAGTTTGGCCACCTTCAGATTGGCTATGTTCTGGCCTCTGGAAAAGAGAGGCGCCGTCAGCTGACCTGCCAGTTGCAGGAAGAACTTGCCGGGATTCTGAACCATCGATCCGAGCAGGTTTGTGAAACCGCCCTGTGCCGTGATGTTGAGGCTGGGATAGAACGCGGCGCGTGCCGAGCTGGTGTTGTAGTATGCCGCAGCCAGTCCGCGCTCGGCGGCGCGCACGTCGGGACGCTGCGCCAGATAGCTCATCGGGACACCTCGGTCCGGATCCACCGGAAGGTTGAACTCCAGGCTGTTGGTCACGTCATAGTCGTTGTAATGCTCGTGCAGCAGCAACGCCATGGTGTTGTTCAGCTCGTGTATGTTCTGGCGTATGTCGGGAATCGACGACATGATGCTCCAGTAGTTTGCGGCGCTCTGCACCACGGCGGCCTCGTTGACGTACGCGGCCTCCTTCATCAGCTTCATCGACTCCACCTGGTCCTTCCATATCACGGAGGTGCGCTCGGTCAGGTCCAGCTGCTGGTGCAGCAGCACCAGACTGTAGTACACGTTGGCCACGGCCGAGATTACCTGCGAGCGTGTGGCGGCCTGATACTCCTCCATCTGCTCCAGCGACACCTTGGCGCCGCGTTTGCGGTTCAGGATCTTGCCGAATACGTCTATCTCCCACTGTACCGACAACGGAATTGTGTAGGACCATGTGTCCATGTTGCCGCTGCCGTACTTGGCGGCGCCGCCGTTGGGACTCAGCGCTACTGCGGGGAAATAGCTCAGCTTGGCTCCCTGCAGCTGTGCCTGCGCCATCTTCACGTTCAGCACGGCGTTGTCTATGTCGGTGTTCTGCTCTAAGGCCTTGCGGATGTACCCCTGCAGGATCGGGTCGGTGAACACCTGCTCCCAGCCCAGGTAGGGCAGCGACAGTGAATCCACTGTCTGCTGCTCGGCCTGTGCCAGCTCGTTGACATACCGGTTCTCCACCGGCATCTCGTATTTCTTGTATATGCCGCAGCTTGTCAGCATCACCGACACCACTGCAACAATTATATATTTACTTGCTTTCATCTTTTCTCTTAATTATGCATTATGCATTGTGCATTATGCATTCTCAACTCTCCTTGCTGTACTGCGTGATCTCGGATCCCAGTCCGCTGTTGTCGGTGTCCTTCCACTTCATCGGGGTGAACTTCTCCTGCAGCATCTGCAATGCCACGAACAGTGCGGGCACCATCATCAGCTGCAGTATCATGCCGATCAACATACCGCCTATTGCACCTGAACCCAACGCACGGTAACCGTTGGCGCCGGCACCCGTGGCGAACATCATAGGCAACAGACCGATGATCATGGCCATTGACGTCATAAGGATAGGACGCAGACGGGCTGCGGCTCCGAGGATGGCCGACTTGACTATCGACACGCCGGCCCGTCGCCGTTCAAGTGCGAACTCGACGATAAGGATGGCGTTCTTGGCCAACAGACCGATAAGCATGATCAACGCGATCTGCAGATAGATGTTGTTGTCTATGCCCATGAACTTGGCGAAGACGAAGCTGCCCATCAGTCCGAAGGGCACGGAGAGGATAACGGCCCAGGGTATGATGTACGACTCATACTGCGCGCTCAGCAACAGGTAGACGAACAGCAGCACCAGCGCGAACACATAACCGGTGGAGCTGGAACCTTGCTTTGCCTCCTCGCGGGTCAGACCCGAGTAGTCGTAACCGAATCCGACGGGCAGCGTCTCGGCGGCAACCTGCTCGATGGCGGCGATTGCGTCGCCCGACGACGATCCGGGTGCCGGCGAACCGGTCACGGAAATGGAGGTAAACATGTTGAAACGGTTGATGATGTCGGGACCATACACGCGAGTCAGCTTCACGAAGTTGTCGATCGGAGCCATCGTGGCGCCGTTGCGCACCTTGATGCGCTTCAGTGTCTCGGGCGAAACACGCGCCTCCGGATTGGCCTGCATCATGACACGGTACAGCTTACCGAACTTGTTGAAGTTCGAGATGTACATACCTCCGTAGTATCCCTGCAGGGTACTGAGGATGGCGTTCTGTGTCAGTCCGGCCTGCTTGATCTTGGCCACGTCCAGCTCGACCAGATACTGCGGGTACGAAGGGTTGAACGTAGAATATGCCATGGCGATCTCGGGACGGGCGTTAAGCGCGGCGATAAAATTCTGGTAAACCTTGAAGAAGTTTGTCAGGTCGCCGCCGGTCTTGTCCTGCAGTCGGATCTCGAAACCGGACGTTACCGAGTAACCGGAAATCATAGGAGGCTGGAAGAACATGATACGTCCGTCGGGAATCTGCGCGGTCTTGGCAAAGAGTTGCTGCAGGATGGCCTGCGCGCTCTCGGTCTTCTCGTCACGTTCCTCCCAGGGCTTCAGCTTGATGATGAACGATCCGTAGGTGTTGCCCTGGCCGGATACGAACGAGTAGCCGGTTATGGCGTTACGCACCTGGATGGCGGGGATGGTGCCGCATATCGAGTCGACGCGGTCCATTACCTTCTTGGTGCGCTCCATCGACGTTGCGGGCGGCATATCCACAACGCCCATGATGGTACCGGTGTCTTCGTTGGGCACCAGCGAGGTCGGCGTTATGGCCATAAGCCATACCAGCAGCGCGCACGCAGCGGCTACCGAGCCGAAACTGAGCCACTTATGGTTGATAACCCAGGAGATACCCTTGGTGTATTTGTTCTGCAGCTTATGGAACACGTTGTTGAACGCGTCGATGAAGTTCTTCTGGAACATGCCGATTACGCCGAGCACGGCCACGGCTATGGCCAGACAGCTCAGGACCACGTTCTCGAACTCATACCATCCCAATACCAGGAATACGATGGCGGCAAGCAGCAACAGGCTCGTCACCCATGCGGGGAACTGGAAGCCCAAGCGTTTCTTGTATGTCTGCTTCAGCACCTCGCCGGTGGCGGAATAGGCCTCCTTCATGCGCTCGCCGAGTGGCTTGGGTTCTTCCCCTTCTTCCACATGGGGCTTCAGGAACAGGGCGCACAGGGCCGGCGACAGCGTCAATGCATTGACGGCCGACAGGAAGATGGCCATGGCCATGGTGAGTCCGAACTGGCGGTAGAACACTCCCGACGTACCGCCGATAAACGACACGGGGATGAACACAAGCATCATGACCAGCGTGATGGAGATCAGCGCGGATGCAATCTCGTTCATGGCGTCGATGGCAGCCATCTTCGACGACTTGTATCCCTGGTCAAGCTTGGCGTGTACCGCCTCCACCACCACTATGGCGTCATCCACCACAATCGCGATGGCCAACACAAGTGCGGAGAGTGTCAGCAGGTTCAGCGAGAACCCGAATATATACATCAGGAAGAACGTACCTATCAATGCCACCGGGATGGCGATCATAGGAATCAGCGTGCTCCGGAAGTCCTGCAGGAAGATGAACACCACAAGGAACACCAGCAGGAACGCCTCTATCAGGGTCTTGATCACCTCGTGGATGGAGGCGAACAGGAACTGGTTCACGTCCATGGTGGTAATGATCTTGATTCCCTCCGGGGCATCTTTCTGGAACTTGTCGAGTTCGGCCTGGATGTCGTTCACCACCTGTGTGGCGTTCGATCCCGGGGCCTGCATTATCATGGCGGCCACACCGATCTTGCCGTTGGTCGTAGAATGGAAACCGTACGACAGTCGGCCCAGTTCCACATCGGCCACGTCGCTCAGGCGCAGTATCTCGCCTTCCGGAGTAGCGCGGATTATGATGTCGCCGAATTCCTTCTCGTCAGTCAGACGTCCCTTGTAACGCATCACATACTGGAACGACTGGTTGCCGTTCTCGCCGAACTGACCTGGAGCGGCCTCGATGTTCTGCTCGGCCAGGGCTGCAGTGATGTCACCGGGCATCAGCCCGTACTGGGCCATGGCCTCGGGCTTGAGCCATATACGCATCGAATAATCGGCACCCATCACCATCGCCTCGCCCACACCGGGCACACGCTTGATTACGGGGATGATGTTGATGGCGGCGTAGTTCTCCACAAATTCCTCGGAGTAGTTGCCCGAGTCGGCGAATACGTTGAACACCATCAGCATTGAACTCTGGCGTTTCTGCGTGATGACGCCCACCTGGTTCACCTCCGACGGCAGGAAACTGGCGGCCTTGGCCACACGGTTCTGTACGTCGACGGCGGCCATGTCGGGGTCGGTGCCTGCCTTGAAATATACCTGGATCTGTGCCGATCCGTTGTTAGCGGCCGTAGAATACATGTAGTCCATGTTCTCGGCGCCGTTTATCTGCTCCTCAAGCGGGGCGATTACCGAATTCAGCACAGCCTGCGCGTTGGCACCCGTATAGTTGGTGGATACCGAGATGGTAGGCGGCGCGATGTTCGGGTATTGCTCGATAGGGAGCGCCATCAGGCCCAAGATACCCAACAGCACGATGAAGATGGAGATCACCGTACTTAGTACCGGCCTGTTGATGAATATACTTAGTTTCATAACACTTCCTGAGCTTGTTCTTACTTCTTAGGCTTGATCACCATGTCGTCCTTCACGGAGATACCCACGCCCTCCACTACAACCTGCTGGCCGGGCTTCAGACCGCCGGTCACGATGTAGTTCTTGCCGTCGTTGTCCTCCGAGATGGTGATGGGGGTGCTGTGCACCTTGTTGGAATCGCCCACCACGTATACGAACTTCATGTCCTGCATCTCGTATGTGGCTGCCTGGGGCACCATCATCACGTTGTTGTGAATCTGCGGAATCATGATCTGGCCGGTGTTGCCGCTGTGCAGCATGCCGTCGGGGTTGGGGAACACGGCCTTGGCCGATGCAGCGCCGGTGGCCGGATCGATCACGCCTGAAATGGCCGTGATCTTGCCGGGCCGGGCGTAACGCTCGCCGTTGGCCAGCTGCAGCGTAACGGCCGGCATGGCCTTGATGGCCTCGGCTATGGTGCGACGACCGTTGTCGGTCAGCGCCAGAATGTCCTTCTCGTTAAGCGAGAAGTAAGCCTCCATGTCGCCGTTGTTCGAGATGACGGTCAGCTCGGTCTGGGGCGATACCAGCGAACCCTCCTTGAAGGGAATGGAACCTACCAGACCGCTGATGGGTGCCGTGATGGTGGCATACGACAGGTTCTTGCGCGCCGACGAAAGGTTGGCGGCTGCCTGTGCGTACTGTGCCTTGGCTGCGTTCAGGGCATCTACTGATGTCTGATAAGCCGGAGCCGAGATTATGTTTTTGTCAAGAAGTATCTTATTGTTGTTGGCGTTGGTCTGCGCGGTGTTCACGTTGGCCTGGGCCACCTGCAGGCCGGCCTGTGCCGCGTCCACGGCAGCCTTCAGCGTCACCTGGTCAATGGTGAACAGCACCTGGCCCGCACGCACGTGCTGGCCCTCCTCGATGTAGACCTTGGTCAGTATGCCCTGGATCTGCGGACGTATCTGCACGTCGTTCTCTCCCTCCAGGGTCGTGGGAATGCCTGTCTCAAGGGTAGCGTCTTCTTCGCCTACCGTTATGACGGCCAGTTCGGGCACCTGCTGTCCCTGCTGTTGCTGTCCCTTACCTTTGCATCCCGTAATCATAGCCGCACCTATCGTCATGACGGCCATTCCAATGCAAACTCTTTTCGTATTCATATATCACTCTTTGATTATTATTTCGTCGTTATCCAGCCTGTCTCTTATACACATCTGACGCTGCCGACGACTTAATAGGTGTAGATCT
>ERZ1026968.23-NODE-23-length-95295-cov-6.540204_pt1 | contig 95295 bp, 78 predicted proteins | sample MGYA00519295_ERZ1026968 | MGnify/ENA primary metagenome ERZ1026968 (study PRJEB26926, sample SAMN06164480) | human gut metagenome | biome: ENVO:00009003; feature: ENVO:2100002; material: ENVO:00002003 | host: Homo sapiens | place: USA | collected 2012 ...
TCAGATGTGTATAAGAGACAGCTTATAGTGCGTGGCAGCGAATTCTTTGACAAGCCATGTCTTGCCCACTTGCCTTGCACCTTCGATTATCATAGGTTTCCTGCGTGAGGACTTTTTCCACTTTAAAAGTGTCTCAATAGCAAATCTTTTCATGTTGCGAATTTAATAAAAATTATGTCATAATCCAAGCGTTGCTCACATTATATGGATATAAAATGTGATTGTACGTACGTTTTAAGGACATAAAATGTGCATCTGCTCACATTTTAAGGACATAAAATGTGTATATACTCACATTTTAAGAATAAAGGGGCTAAATCTCAAATTCGCCTTTGAGGGTGCCTTCGCTGAAAGTCAGGGTAAAGGTGCCTTGGTATTGGCGTTTCTCCGGCTCAAAGGTCGTGAATCTGATTGAACATCTGCTCGGAATTTCGGACTGCATGTCTGCATACGAAATAATATCCGCATACGAAACGTTATTTTCCTCGCAGAAACGGACGTAATCCGATTTCGAAGGCTGGTTGCCGAGGGATTCGATATCCTGTTTCTCTATTATATATTCCCGATCCGTGACAATATCCTGCGCGTTGATGAAAAGATTTATATCAATGCCGAAAGCGACATCGCCCTTCCGTCCGGTACGCAGCAAGGTCGTGAATCTGACTGCATCGTCATAATATAATGATGGTGTTACGATAGCATTCGGACTTATCGTAAACGGTGTCTGGTCAACGTACGACTGTCCGTTCAATTCCGCCACGCACTTTGCCTTGAAATACTGCATCCCGTCATGCTTCTCGCAAGACATCAGCAGACACATCGCCCACATCACCCACATCATAAAAACATAAAGAATCTTTTTCATTTTGCAGAAGTCCTTTCAATAATTTTCAGTTAGCTCCGAATGATTTAAGGAACGATGCCTTATATTTCAGGGGTGGAATAGAGGCTGTTTATGAAGATACGCAGCAGTGGGTCGGTAAGATAGTAACCTTGCTCGGAACGGGATATGAATCCGGTACGGGTAAGTGTCTTCAGGGCGTTCTGCACGACACTGGCCGACGGCAGTCCGTGACGTTTGAGAAACGTCCCGCTCATCGGACTGTTCACCATGCGGTCTGCCGCCAACGCATACAGCGTCTGTCGTGATGACACGTTTACATTCGACAGTATCTCGCGATACATCACCTCGTTGGAGGCAAGCATTACATGTATGGTCTTGATTATTGCCTCGTCGTCACACACTCCGCCTTCCGGCGTGGAGGCAAAAGCTCCGTTCATGGTGCGTTGCATATAGAACGTGTTGCCGTCAAACAGCCGGAACACCTTGCGGATCGATTCCCGATCTATGCCTCGCCTGCGCTCCCTGAAAAGATGATGCGCGAACTCCGCATACATTCCTTCAGGTATAGGGCCTAAATGCATCAGCTCGGCACTGTTGTAGAACGGACGCTTGGAGGATATGAACATCTCCTGCAATATATGGCGTTCGCTGCCGGCGAATATGAATGTGGCGTTGCTCATGCGCTGTATATGAGAGCGCAATATCGCCTCGACGTTCTTTTCCGGATATTTGGTGATCTGCTGAAACTCGTCTATCGCTATCACAACCGGACGGTCGCTCTGTTCCACATACGAGAATATTTCTTCGAGCGTGTATTCCGGATTGTGAATGTCGCCCAATTGCACGTTGAAAGTAGGCGTTCCGCTCATGGGGTCGAATCCAAATGACCCTTTCAGTGATTTCAGTGCCGCCAGGAAGCCTCGGAGCCTTGTCGCGCCGGTGAGGCGCAGGCTGTTGAACACGGCCTTCCCCAACAGATAGGTAAACTCGCTTAGAGTGCCTGTCTGCAGGATGTCAAGGAATACCGTCAGATATTCCTGACGTATTTCTTCGGAATCGTTCATGGCGATATGGATCAGCGAAGTCTTGCCCATTCGTCGAGGCGAAATGAGAACAACATTCCTGCCGTTGGTTACAGCCGACACAAGCGCCCGCTCCTCATTCTCGCGGTCGCAGAAATATGGTCTCTCTATTTTATGCCCCAATACGAAGGGATTCTTTACCGTATCCATAATCACCGATATTTAATGAACAGAATCTAAAGGAACCGAGCTGCCTAAAGCGAAAGCCTTTGTAGCATGTGTTATCGCCACAAAATTAATTATTAGATTTTAATTATGCAAATTCAATAATTGAAATCTAATAACAGTTCTGCGCTATGATTCGTTGGCGATGAGGACATCGCCATTCCAGTAAGCGCGGCGGGGGACAGCCCGCGCTACTATACTATTCGTTGAGGAGGGCGAGGAACTCGTCTTCGGTCAGCAGGGGGATGCCGAGCTGGGTGCATTTGTCGCGCTTGGCGGGGCCCATATTCTCTCCGGCGAGGACGAAGCTGGTCTTCTTGCTGATGGAACCGGCGTTCTTGCCTCCCTCGCGTGTGATTATCTCCTTGTATTCGTCGCGGCTGTGATGCGAGAACGTGCCTGAAATCACGATAGTCTTGCCCTCCAACGCAGTACCTGTCGGGGCCAACCTGGCTTCGTCTACCTGCATGGTGACGCCGGCCTTCGTCAGCGCCTCGATGTTCAGCATGTTCTGTGGCTCGCGCAGGAAGGTGTAGATGCCTTCGGCTATCACCGGACCGATGTCCTGGATGGCGGCTATCTGTTCGACCGACATGCTCAGCAGATTGTCCATCGAGATAACGCCCGCGGCCAGTCGCTTGGCCGTGGTCTCGCCCACGTTGGGAATGGAAAGGGCGTACAGCACTCGCTCGAACGGTACAGACTTGGAATCCTCTATCCCCTTGACGATGCGTTGCGCAGTCTTCTCGCCGATGCGGTCCAGACGCGCCAGCTTGTCGACCGTCAGGTCATAGATCTGGCCGATGTTCTCCACCAGACCGGCCTTATAAAGCAGTTCGGCCGTTTCCTCGCCGATGCCGTCTATGTTCATCATGCGGCGCGCGCAGAAGTGCGTTATCCTGCCTGTGATCTGCGGCGGACAGCCATACTTGTTGGGACAGCACCAGGCAGCCTCGCCGTAGATGCGTTCCAGCTTGGTGCCGCATTCCGAACAGTGCGTCACGAACTTGATTGTTTCCGCGTCGGGCTTGCGGTGCTCCTTGTCCACGCCCACAATCTGCGGGATGATTTCGCCCGCTTTCTCCACATATAGCCAGTCGCCCTGACGGATGTCCAGTTCCTGCATTATGTCGTCATTGTGCAGCGAAGCACGCTTCACGATGGTGCCCGACAGCTGCACCGGCTCCAGGTTGGCCACGGGAGTGACGATACCCATGCGTCCGGTCTCGAACGACACGAAACGCAGCGGCGTGCATTCACGCTCCGGATTGAACTTGAAGGCCACGGCCCAGCGTGGCGATTTGGCTGTGGAACCGAGGTTGAGCTGCTGGCGCAGACTGTTCACCTTGAACACCAGGCCGTCGGTGGCCACCGGCAGTTCCTTGCGGTGCTCGTCCCAGTAGGCGATGAAGTCGTCCACCTCCTTCAGCGTCTTCATGGTGGTCATGGCTTTGGACACCTTGAATCCCCAATGCTGTGCGGCAAGCATATTCTCGTAATGATTGTCGAAGGGAAGGTTGTCGCCCAACAGGTAATAGAAGCGGGCATCGAGGTGACGGCGGGCCACCTCGCGCGAATCCTGCGTCTTGAGCGTGCCGGAGGCCGCGTTGCGGGGATTGGCGAACAGCGGTTCTTCGTTCGCGGCGCGTTCCGCGTTCAGTTTCTCGAAAACATGCCAGGGCATCAGTATCTCCCCGCGTATCTCGAACTTATCGGGCCAGTCGCCCGGCAGCAGCTCGAGAGGCACACTGCGTATGGTCATCACGTTTGCGGTGACGTCGTCGCCCTGCGTGCCATCGCCACGGGTCACGGCACGCACCATGCGGCCATGCTCGTAGGTGATGGAGATGGACGTGCCGTCGAATTTCATCTCGCCCACGATGTCGTAATCCTGGCCCTCTAATGCCTTGGATATGCGCATGAACCAGTCATCGACCTCGTCGATGCTGTAAGTGTTGGCCAGCGACATCATGGGGCGCTCGTGTACCACATGCTCGAATCCCTTGGTCAAATCGGAACCGACACGTTTAGTCGGTGACAACGGATCATCGTATTCCGGATGCTCCTTCTCCAGATCCTCAAGCTCGCGCATCAGGCGGTCGAACTCCTGATCGGTGATTTCCGGAGCGTTGTTAACGTAGTAATTATGGTTGTGTCTGTTCAGCTCCTTGCGCAGGAACAGGATTCGTTCTTGAGGATTCATAAGCAATCCGGTTTAGATTTCTGATTTGATATATGGATATTCGATGTCCCACAGAAACAACGCCTGCGGCGGCATCGAGGTTCCGGCGGCGCAGCGGTTCTTGGCGGCGATGATGTCGCGCAGACCCTGTTCCGAAAGTTTGCCGCGCCCCATGTCGACGAGCGTGCCGACCACCGCGCGAACCATGTTGCGCAGGAACCTGTCGGCCGAGATGGTGAACACCAGTCCCGGCGTGCCGAAAGAGTTGTGCCACGGTTCCCAACGGGCCTCGGAGACGCGACAGATGTTGGTCTTGGCATCGGAATGGAGTTTGGCGAACGACGTGAAGTCGCTGGTTTCGGTCAGTATCCGTGCGCCACGGTTCATCAGGTCCACGTCCAGATGCGTGGGGGAGTGCCAGCTGAGCGGACTGAGGAACGGTGATTTCTGAAACGTGACGAAATACTTGTACGTCCGTTTTGAGGCGTCGAAGCGGGCGTGCGCGTCAGGCGCGACATCTATCAGGTCCTGCAGCGATATGCCGGGTCCGCACAGCCTGTTGAGGGCCGTGAGGAACCGTTGCCTGTCCGGAATATCCGTGTCGGTATCGAAGTGGGCGTACATCACGCGGGCGTTGACGCCGGTGTCGGTGCGTCCGGCCCCGACGATAGGCGTAGGGGCGCGAAGCACAGTGGCAAGAGCCTCCTCGATGCATTGCTGCACGCTCACGGCATTAGGCTGAGACTGCCAGCCGTGAAAGGGCGCTCCCGAATAACTCAGCTTCAGGAACCGGCGCATCAGCGTTCCAGATATGTGCCGCCGTAGAGGCCCGAGCGGTAGTTGTTGAGGAACTGCCGCCCCTCCTCGGGCGTGATGGCACCGCGCTTCATGCAGGCCGTTACCCAGGTCTCCAGGTTGCGCACCAGTCGCTTGGGATTGTACTCCACATAGTCCAGCACGTCGGCCACGGCCTGTCCGTCTATGATCTGCGCAATCTCGTAGCTGTCCTTGTTCAGCGTGATGTGCACGGCGTTGGTGTCGCCGAACAGATTGTGCAGGTCGCCCAATATCTCCTGATAGGCTCCCACGAGGAACACGCCGAGATAATATGGCTCGTTAGCCTTTATGCCGTGCACGTTTAGGCAGTAGCTGCTGCCCGACGGAGCCACGAAACGGTTAATCTTGCCGTCGGAGTCGCAGGTGATGTCCTGGATGGTGCACTGATGCGTCGGTTTCTCGTCCAGACGCGCGATAGGCATGATGGGGAACATCTGGTCGATGGCCCATGAATCGGGCAGCGACTGGAACAGCGAGAAATTGCAGAAATATTTCTCAGGCAGCATCCGCGCCGCCTTGCGGAGTTCTTCCGGCGGGTGCTTCATGTTGCCCGACAGGTCGCGCACGTCGCGGGCCACGGACCAGAACAGCTTCTCTATACGGGCGCGGTCGCGCAGCGACAGCAGGCCGAGGCTGAACAGCTCCAGCGCCTCCTCGCGGATCTGCAGCGCGTCGTGCCAGTCCTCGAACATACGCGCCGGGTCTATCTTGTCCCAGATATTGTAAAGCTCGCGTGCCAGCTCGTGGGCATCCTCGTCCAGTGTCTCGTTGTCGTCCCATATCGGAAGCTGGGCGGTCTCCAGAGCCTGTATTATCAGTACGGAATGATGGGCTGTAAGCGAACGGCCCGATTCGGTGATGATGTTGGGGTGCTTCAGATTGTTCTTTGTGCAGACGTCCACCAGCGACGACACCGAGTCGTTGACATATTCCTGGATGGAATAGTTCATGGAATTCTCGCCGCTTGACGAGCGTGTGCCGTCGTAGTCCACGCCGAGGCCGCCGCCGATGTCGACGAAATCGATCTCGAAGCCCGATTTCTGCAGCTGCACGTAGAACTGCATGGCTTCGCGCAGGGCGTTCTTGATGCGGCGTATCTTGGTGATCTGGCTGCCGATGTGGAAGTGTATCAGCTTCAGGCATCCCACCATCTTGTTGTGCTCCAGGAACTGCAGCGCGTCGAGCAACTCGGAGGAATTGAGGCCGAATTTGCTGACGTCTCCGCCCGATTCCTCCCATTTGCCGGATCCGGACGACGACAGCTTGATGCGTATGCCGATGGTGGGCGTCACGTTCAGACGGCGCGCCACGTTGGCTATCAGCTTGAGTTCGTTTATCTTCTCTACCACGATGAAGATGCGGCGTCCCATCTTCTGTGCCAGCAGCGCCAATTCCACATAGTCCTCGTCCTTGTATCCGTTGCAGACTATGATGCTGTCCTCGTGGGTGTTGACGGCCAGTACGGCATGCAGTTCAGGCTTGGAGCCGGCCTCCAGCCCGATGTTGTACTTGTTGCCGTGGCTGACAATCTCGCTGACAACCGGCTGCATCTGGTTCACCTTGATGGGATAGACTATATAGTTGTTGCCCTGATACTCGTATTCGTTCGCCGCGCGTCCGAAACATTCGGAAATCTTGCGGATACGGTCGTCGAGTATGTCGGGGAAACGGAGCAGCACAGGTGCCTGCACGTCGCGCAGCTGCAGGGTGTCCATCACTTCCTTCAGGTCGATGGCAGGCCCGTTCTCCTTAGGGGTGACCTGCACGTGGCCCTTGTCGTTGATGGAGAAATATTTCAGTCCCCAGCCGGGGATGTTGTAGAGTTCGGCAGAATCTTCAATACGCCATTTACGCATTTTTCTATCGGATTAGACCGGCATAGCCGGATGGGTTATATTGCTATATTATTGAGAAGCGGATGAGCGGCCTAAAAGTTCAACGCGGTCCACATGAATTTCGGTGATGCGGCGTCGAATCTTGAACTTGTCTTCGTATTCGCGGGTGCGCAGCCGTCCTTCCACATAGAGTCTCGTGCCCTTGCGGATATATTTTTCGGCCAGTTCAGCGTTCTTGCCGGTCATCACGAGGTTATGCCATTCGGTGATTTCGGCAGGAGGATTGCCGACGGTCTCGTTTGTAGCCAATGTGAGCATTGCGAGCTGGAAACCGGGTTGCGGGAACCTGATTTCCGGATCACGGCCCACATAGCCGAGGAGTATTACTTTATTGACGGACATTGCGGATATCAGATTGGGTGAAAATCAATAGCCTTCAGCGCGAGTCCTGTACGTTCGTGCAGACCGCACATCAGGTTGAGGATATGCACTGCCTCTCCGGCGGCTCCCCGCATCCGGCAGTCGGCCGAGGCGTCGATGTGCAGCGTATCGGGGTCAGGCTTGGAGAGTGAGATTACGCATTTGTCGGTTCCGGCCACTTCCGAGGGACCGACGGGCATCATGACGGGGAAGGCGAAGTGATGATCGTCGTACATGCCGTAAATCCTGAGGAGTTCGTCAAGCGAGAGCGAGCAGGGGAGGTCAAGGTGGAGTGATGCGGTACGGCGCGTGTTGCTGAGCGATGTGCGTACGGTCACGTTGCCCTTGAAACTGGTCTGAGCCAGTTCGAGCTCCCGGGTTATCTCGCGTTCGATGGCTCGGATGTCCGTCTCGTCGATGATGTCCTGGGGTGCCTCTATGTCGAGCGTGATATCGGAGTTAAGGAGCAGGTTTAGCGCCAGGGGGTAGAGGGCCACGAGAGCCATTGACGCGAAAGAATTGGGCACAGCCGCGAACCTGGCGCCGCGCACCAAGGCCTTTCGGTTGATTTCAGGCAGACCATAAACCCAATCGTTGCCGTCGTCGGGAGCCTGGCAGCGGTCCAGACGTATAAACCTGGCTTCAGGGAAAGCGGAAGCCAGTCTGCTGACAATCGCAGGCTCGCCATGCTCGGAGAAGTCAAGCACGACATCGCATTTAGCCGGTGCGGGCACCGTTGTGAACGTCAGTTCGGTCTCGCCGATCAAACCGTGGTGCTGCGAGGTGAGGGCCCGGCCCTCCTTGCCGTAGGCCTGGGCGCATACCAGCTCGATGTCCGGATGCATTGAAAGTATCCGGACCAGTTCGCCGGCATCGGGGGTGTCGGCACCCAATATCACTGTTCGTATCATATCATATTCGTATCATAATCAGAGTGGCAGAAGTTGAGAGAGTACTTTTCGTGCATCCTCGTGAGTCACTCCCTCGCGCAGGATTGCGAAGATGGTGTCCGATCCGGGTATGGTGCCGAGTATTTCTTTAAAGTCGTGCATGTCGATGTCGTAGGCCAGACCGGCGGCATATCCGTTGCGGGTCTTGATCACGACGATGTTGCCCGAGAAATCCAGCGATATGAAGCCGCTCTGATAGTTGGTGTTGAGGTCCATTCGACCTCGGGCCAGCAATTTATCCTTGAGGGTGTTGGAGTCGGGGAGAGTGTAGACGTACGTGCCTCGGTCGGTGGGGACCTTGGTGGTCTTCAGCATTTTGAGGTCGCGTGACAGTGTGGCATGGGTCACGGTGTATCCATGTTCGGCCAGCAGAGCGGCCAGTTCGTCCTGCGATCCGATGCATTTGTTGCGGATCAGCTTAACCATCAGTTCAATACGTTGCTTTCTATTTTTCATGGTAGGTCAGAGGATAGTGTTGTTGTTAGTATCCGTTTCGTTAATGGTATCTGTATTTTTATTGTTCTCGGCATTGCGGCTGTCGATTTCCTTTTTCAGACGTGCCGCAAGTTTGTAATCTTCGTTTTCAGCCGCGCGCCGCATCTCGGCTTCGAGTTCCTTGACCGACTGCCTGCGGGTTCTAGGCTGAACGGTTTTCTGTTCAGCCCTGACGTCTCCGCGTTGTGGTGTCTGATCGTCATCAGTCGGTACGAAGCCCACTTCGTCGAGTACCTGGAGGGAGGTGTATATGGGTGCGCCAACGCGTATTGCCAGCGCGATGGCGTCCGAACTGCGCGAATCGACTATACGGCGTTCGCCGTTGGCGTACAGCACCAGTTCGGCGGCGAACACTCCGGATGGCAGACGGTATATCTCTACCTCGCGCAACGCGATGCCGAAGGTGGACATCAGGTTCACCATCAGGTCGTGGGTCAGGGGTCGTGGCGTGGCTATCTCCTGCAACTTGCACTCTATGGACTGCGCTTCGGGAAAGCCTATGATGATCGGCACGCGTCTGCTGCCGTTCACCTCCTGCAGGATAACGGCATACACGCCGTTTTCTATCTGGTTGTATGTTATGCCTACCAGTTGTATCAGGCGTTTGTCTTTCGGATCAATCATGGTTAACAATAGAAGCAGTTAAACGACTTCATGAAATCAGGCCGGAGCCGAAGCATAGACGGCAGTCGGGTGAGTAAATTATGGCGAACTGTCCCGGGGCGATGCCCTGAATGTCCTGTTCGGAACGGATTGTCAGCGAGCCGTCGTCGTGACGTTCCAGGCGTCCCTGATGGAACTCGGGGGAGTGACGCGTCTTGAATGCAACCTGCTCCAGTCCGGGATCGCCGCTGATCCAGTGCATTTCCTGCAGGTTGATCACGCGGCCGTACTGACGCGGAGTGTCATAGCCACGGCTCACATATATAACGTTGTCGCGTACGTTTTTTCTTACTACGAACCAGGGACCGCCGCTCAGGCCGAGTCCCTTGCGCTGGCCAATGGTGTAGAACCAGTATCCCCGGTGTTCTCCTATCTTGCGTCCCGTCTCTATCTCGATGACGGGTCCGGGACGTGTGCCGAGGTGCCGTTCGATGAAATCGGCGTAGTCAATCTTGCCGAGAAAGCAGATGCCCTGCGAGTCCTTGCGCGTGGCGTTTGGCAGCCCGGCGTCGAGCGCCGCCTGACGCACCTCGCGTTTGGGCATACGGCCCAGCGGGAACATCAGGTGCGACAGCTGCTCGTAGCTGATCTGCGCCAGGAAGTCTGTCTGATCCTTGACGGGGTCGGCGGCGGTAGCCAGGTACAGCCTGCCGTCCTGCTCCACGATGTCGGCGTAATGCCCCGTGGCGGTTTTGTCGAATTCATGGCCCCAACGCTTTTCGAAATATCCGAACTTGATGAGTTTGTTGCACATCATGTCGGGATGCGGCGTCCGTCCCTCCTTGACAGTGCGCAGGGCGTATGCCATGACCGAGTCCCAGTATTCCTCGTGCAGCGACACCACGCGCAGCGGCAAGCCGTACTTGCGCGCGATGAGGGTGCACATCTCTATATCCTCGTCGGCCGAGCAGTCGCCCTCGCCGTTGTCGTTGCCTATGCGGATATAGAACAGTGTAAGGTCGTGACCCTCCTTGTAGAGCTTGTCCACCACCACGGCGCTGTCCACGCCTCCCGATACCAGTACAGCTATCCTCATACTTCCTCCAGTTCCGATTCGCTCTTATTGTCGGTGTGCAGCAGGTGCAGCGACAGGAAATAGTCGATGCTTATCTTGCCCGGGCCGACCAGGATGATGAAGAAATATATGCCCATGAACATGATGGGCAGATAGCCCGGCATGGCCCATGTAATCATATAGCTTGGCGTGTCCACCACATAGTTGAGCAGATGGTATTCCGCCACGGCCATCGCCGCGAAGGGTGGCAGCGTCATGAAGCGCGTGCAGAAGCCGATCATGATGCACAGCGAGCAGAATATCTCTATCACAATCATCACGACCAGGGTTGCTTCGGGCGACATCCCCGCGAATGTGGGGAACTCGTGGGCTATGCTGCCGTACTGATACATCTGCCGTACTCCGAACTGCATGAGCATGAGTCCGACGAACAGACGCAGGAACAGACGTCCCAGATTGGTGTATGAATATCCTGTGGACCAGATGTACAGGCGTTTGATGAAGTTGAGCATTTCCGGTTAATTGGCTTGTTTTGTGTTGGATTCTTCGGCTGCCTGCACGGCTGTCTGCATGGCCTTGCGGAAGTCCACGTTCTTGACTATGATCTTACCGTCGCGTCCTATCACGTAGAACGAAGGTGTGGTACGTATGTCGTACAGATCGGCCACTGTGTCGGACGCACCGGTGTGCCATTTGGGCGAGAAGTCGACCATCTCTGTCTGCCAGCCGTCCACGGGATCGGGGATGATGAAAAGGACGTTGACCATACCTTTGTCCACCAGGCCGGAGAAGGTCACGTCGGTCTCCATCTTCAGCTTGGCGTAACGGCATTCGTCGCAGCCGGGGTCGCCGAATTCTATGACGGTAATCACGCCCGTGGGCATATAGCGGGCTACGGAGCCTGTGGGGGTGGTGTATTCGAACGTCTGGGGCTGTTCGCCTATCCTGGAATTCTCCATCAGCTTCTTGTGCAGTTTGTAACGCTCCTTGCGTGCGTTGTCAATCTTCTTGTTCTTCACCATGAAGTCGATGAAGCGGATATAGATGGGGTCTGACCAGTATATGGCGCGTGGACCGTGCAGCGCTTCTTCGGCGGCGCGGGTGAACTGCAGGGTCAGGGCCGGGTTCTTCTCCAGTTTCTTGAACAGGGCCTGTAATGACTTGTCGACCGTTTCCACGGACGACCAGCGCATCGGCGACACATAAACCTCGAAAGCGTCGTTCAGGGCTATCTGGTCCACGGTGTTCTTCGACTGGAAGTCCATGCTGTCCCAGAAATGGTCCACTATCCATTCAGACTTGCCCGGCAGCGAGGGTATCGAGTCCGGCGCAACGGGATATTCGAACAGAGGCTGGATCACAATGGGTCCTGATTCACTCTGAACCTGGGCGGAGGCAGCGAACGACGCCCCCGCAAGGATTAAGCTGAGAATTATAGATCTTTTCATTTCTTATTGTTTCACGAGATGCTGTATGGCACGTGTCCAGGCGCGGTAGCCGGGTCCGTTGAGGTGCAGTCCGTCGTTGGTGTATTTAGGGTTGAGTTTGTTGGGAGAGGATTCAAGAGCCTTTGTGAGATCCACATACTCGGCGCCGTTTTGTGCGGCGATGGTCTGCAGGCGCCGGTTCAGTGCGGGAATCACCTTTTCACGACCCTTCAGATTCTTGTATCGGTTGAAATCGTTATTGATGGGCATTACCGACTGTATGTACAGTCTGGTGTCGGGAGTCTGTTCCCTGATTTTCTTGACCAGACGCTCATAGCGGGCAGCCAATTGATCGACGGTTAGGCCGTGCGACACGTCGTTGATGCCGATGAGCAGGAATATTTTGGCCGGACTGCCTGACGTGACCTGCGTGAGTCGTTTCTCCACGCCGGTAATCACATCGGAACGTATGCCGCGGTTCTTGATGTTTGGCATATCGAACAGCTCGGCGAACTCGCCGCCGTCGGTGATGGAATTGCCGAGAAACACGATGTCGTCGGATGTGACGGGCAGCACGTCGAACAGGCTGGTCTTCTGGTCCCAGTATTCGTCGGCGCGTGCCGGCAGACAGCAGGAAGCCGCCAGCAGTAGTATCAGTGTGAGTGTCCGGGCAATTTTCATATCGGTATTCTAAAGGTTCATTTTTGAGCGTTGTGGAAATCGATGAGTCCCTGCATCGGGTCCTTGGCCACGGAGCGGACGCGGATGTTGGCGTCAAGACAGACTTTGTCAAGGATTTCGCGGAAATGGTAGGCGATGGAGCCCACGAAAGCCACCGGCATGGAATGTGCGCCGGGGTACTGCAGCACGTTGCGCTGCAGGAACGCTTCGAATTCGCGGCGCACCAGCGAGTAGATGTACGGGTTCCATAGATTGTCGGCCAGGAAAGGCACCAGCGAGGCCAGGAACCGGTTGGGGTTGGGCTGGCGGTACACCCTGTCGAGCACGTCGGCGGTGGTGAGGGAGAAGGCCTGAAGGAACTTCTGCTGCACGGATTCGGGCAGCTGCTGCTTGAACGTGTCGCTCACCAGGCGTTTGCCGAGAGCGGCGCCGCTTCCCTCGTCGCCGAGAATGAAGCCGAGCGAGGGAATGTTATGCGTTATGTTCCTGCCGTCATAGAGGCAGGAATTGGAACCTGTGCCGAGAATACAGGCGATGCCGGGTCCGGAGCCGAGCATAGCCCGGGCAGCTCCAAGCAGGTCGGAGGCGACTTCGACGCGGGCGTCGGGGAACGCAGCCTGCAACCGGGACGCCACCTTGTCGCACAGTTCCGGCGTGGCGCAGCCGGCGCCGTAATAATGCACCGCGTCGATGCGGCACCTGTCGGGAAGCCATGCGGCCAGACAGCCGAAGGCCGCGTCCAGTTCGTCGGGCGAGGCCAGCAGCGCGTTGATGCCCGTGTCGCTGTAAGGCGACAGCGAACCGTCCGGACATATCAATGTCCAGGCAGCCTTGGTGGAGCCTACATCGGCAATCAACTGGTGGTTCATAGTCACGTTTTACAATCCTATATATATATGATTAAACACCATATATTTGGATTAAATACAAAATTAATGAAAAAACATTAACTATACAAATTTTATGTGATTGTTATGTGATTGAGAGCGCGGATTTTGATTTTACATCTTTTTTATATACTTTTGTCAGAAGCTCCAATGCCACCCTGCGAAAATGAAAAATCTCGTATATGTAATCCTTATCATCATCATGACGTGTGCCGGTGTCGTTTCTTGCGGGCACAAGGCGTCCGAATCCGAAACATATCTGTCACGTCTCGATTCCATACTCGGGAACGCTCAGGAATATGAAATACAGAAAAAGCGAAACATGTCGGATCTGACACATAAGTTCATGCGCGCCACTGACCCGATGGACCAATACTTCCAGGCATCCCAGCTGAGTGACGAATACATGGTTTTCTGCACGGACTCGGCCATGAAATACATAGACTTATGTATGCGACTGGGTATGGACACCGATAACAGACAGTGGAAGACTGCAGCCATGATGAGAAAAGCGGATCTGCTGACGAGGGCCGGATTATTGCAGGAGGCGGAAGAAATCATGGGGTCCATCAATATCTCCGGACTGACACGAGACGAGCTGATAAGATATTTCGGCATGAAGATATTCCTGTACAGTCATCTGGGGACTTATCAGGGTGGCGGGTCGAACATATACTATGCCTTGGAGCGAGCCTACAAGGATTCCATCATGAAGACTATCCCGCGCGACCATCCCGAGTATCTGTGGTACAGGGGCTGGGACGTGCTTGGAAGTCCCGGACAGGATTCGACGTTGATACCGTCCCTGTCGGCCAAGTTGGAGAAATCGGGCCGCAATTGCCGCCAGGACGCAAAGGAGGCATATATGCTGGCCAAGCTGTGCGAAGAAAAGGGGGACTCGCTGTCGGCGTTGAAATACATGGTGCTTGCGGCCACGATCGACATTCAGATCTACAACGCGGAAATAGCCTCGATGGAGGAGCTTGCCAAAATGCTGTTCAGACGCGGAGACATTGACAGGGCCTACCGTTACATAAACTACAGCATCAACAAATCTATCGGTTATCCCACCCGGGTGCGTGCGTTGAGCGAGATGCGGGTGCTGGACAAAATCAACAAAGCGTATCAGGAGCAGATCCACTATCAGAAACATCAGATGGAAGTAAGACTGGAGGTGGTGTGCCTGCTGGTGTTCGTACTGCTGGTTTCCGCCGTCTGGATCATATTGCAGAACCGCCGTCTGCGAAACCGTAACGCCCATCTGGCCAGTGTCAGCGCGGACCTGGCAAAGTACAACACCGAACTTTCGGAAGCCAAGAAGCACATCGAAGTGTCCAACAACGAACTGAACCGCCTGAACGAAGACCTGAAGCGAAAGAACGAACAGCTCAACGAGGCCAACTATGTGAAGGAGGAGTATATCGGATCGGTATTCAACATCTGTTCCAACTATATCAAGAGAATGGAGGAGTTCAGGAGCACCGTATACGCCAAGGCCAAGAACCGGCAGTATGCCGATATAGTCCGCCTGACCGAAGGCAACGACAATACGCGGCAGGAACTGAAGAAACTGTTCAGGTCGTTCGATTCCGTGTTCCTGCATATATATCCCGACTTTGTGGCGGAATTCAACAGCCTGCTCTCAGACGACCAGCATGTGGTGCCCAAGGAGAGCGAACTGCTCAATACCGAACTGCGAATCTATGCCCTGATCCGGCTCGGAATATCCGACAGCGTGAAAATCGCGGAATTCCTTCACTGCTCGCCACAGACGGTATATAATTACAGATACAACATGCGCAACCGGGCCAAGGGGGACAAGAAGGATTTCGCCGAACGGGTGCATACCCTGGGCCAATTCGTGCGGGAAAACGCCTGACCGGGCTACTAAATTAAACAGAATTTCTTACTAATTTCACTAATGCGTCAATCGTCATCAGGTTGTGATTCAGTGAAATAACATAGATGTGCGTCTTACTATTTACTTTTAACCGCGATTTTATGCTTTATTAAAAAATAGTAACTTTGCAATGCCATGATATTCTTGATCAGACCCTTTGGGGGTTGCGGAAAATCTATTGCAATTTACTACTAACCATCATAACAAACAAAAATCGCATGAAATCTAAATGGAAACTCCGAGTGAACGCCGCATGGCTGGTTCCGGCGTTGCTGTGCGGTAATCCGGCAATAGCGCGGGACATTACGGCAGTGACGGAAGCATCATCACTAACGACCGTACCTGTATATCTGGATGACACGAAGCCACTGGAGCAACGAGTGGAAGATGCGTTGTCACGAATGACGCTTCAGGAGAAAATCAATATCATACACGCACAGTCCAAGTTCAGTTCACCGGGAGTTCCGCGACTGGGCATACCTGAAATATGGTGCACCGACGGCCCTCACGGCGTTCGTCCCGAAGTGCTGTGGGACGAATGGGAGCAGGCCGGATGGACCAACGATTCCTGTACGGCCTTTCCGTCGCTGACGGCATTGGCCGCAACATGGAATCCCGACATGGCTCTGCTGTATGGCAAATCCATAGGCGAGGAGGCCCGCTTCCGCAACAAAAGCGTGCTGTTGGGTCCTGGAGTCAACATTTACCGCACGCCGTTGTGCGGCAGGAATTTTGAATATATGGGCGAGGACCCCTATCTGTCGTCCAGGATGGTAGTGCCTTACGTCAAGGGCGTGCAGAGCAACGGTGTGGCTACGTGCGTGAAGCATTTCGCGTTGAACAACAACGATATAAACCGTCACACATCGAATCCGATAGTAGATGACCGTACATTGTACGAAATCTATCTGCCGGCATTCAAGGCAGCCGCCACCGAGGGAAATTCCTGGTCGTTCATGGGCGGCTACAACCTGTTCCGCGGAGAACATGCCAGCTACAACCCCATATTGATGAACCAGATCCTGAAAGGGGAATGGAATTATGACGGCGTGGTAATATCCGACTGGGGTGCGGTGCACGATACGAAGACGGCTGTGAGCGGCGGCCTCGACATGGAGTTCGGTTCCTGGACCGACGGCCTTGCCGACGGCGTGTCGAATGCGTACGACAATTATTATTTCGCGAATCCTTATCTGAAAGGGATCCGGAACGGAACATATTCCGAGCGTGAACTCGACGACAAGGTGCGTCGCGTGCTGCGACTCACGTTCCGCACGTCGATGAACCGGAACCGTCCCTACGGCTCGATGGGTTCGGACGAGCATATCGAAGCGTGCCGCAGGATTGGCCAGGAAGGCGTGGTGCTTCTTCAGAACAAAGACAATATCCTGCCGGTGGATCTGAACAGGACACGCCGGATAGCGGTGATAGGAGAAAACGCCATCAAGATGATGACTGTGGGAGGAGGATCCTCGTCGCTCAAGGCCCGCTATGAGATCACTCCGCTGGAGGGTCTGCGCAAGCGCGTGGGTGACGCCGCCGGCATAGTGTACGCAAGGGGATACGTAGGCGACACCACGACATCGTACAACGGCGTGGTGACCGGACAGAAACTCGCCGACCGGCGCAGCGCGCAGGAACTCAGGGACGAGGCGCTTGAAGCAGCCCGGAATGCAGACGTAGTCCTGTTTTTCGGAGGCCTGAACAAGAGCGACTATCAGGACGCCGAGGGCACGGACCGTAAGTCGATGGATCTGCCGTACGGGCAGAACGAACTCATCTCGGCCCTGGCCAAGGTCAATCCCAATATCGTGGTGATCAACATCAGCGGTACCGGAGTGGCGATGCCGTGGCTCGGCGAAGTGAAAGGCGTGCTCCAGGCATGGTATCTCGGCAACGAGACCGGCCATACGTTGGCCGATGTGCTGACGGGTGACGTCAATCCCAGCGGAAAGCTACCCTATACTTACTATGCCTCGCTCGACCAGTGCGGAGCGCACAAAATGGGTGAGTATCCGGGACATCCCGGTATAGACGCACTCGGCAACGAGGTTATGGACATACCTTACAACGAGGGTATATTCGTGGGATACCGGTTTACTGACAAGAACCGTCTTAAACCTAATTTCCCGTTCGGACACGGATTAAGCTATACCACCTTCAAATATGGTAAAGCGACGGCCGACAGGACGACAGCTTCGGCCAATGACACGGTAACCATAACGATTCCGGTGACCAACACAGGCGCGCGCGAGGGCAAGGAAGTGGTGCAGCTTTATGTGTCCGATCCCAAGTCGAGTGTGCCGCGCCCCGTGAAGGAACTGAAAGGATTTAAGAAAGTATCGCTGAAGCCTGGTGAAACCAAGACAGTGGCATTCGAACTGACGGCCGACGAGCTGAAATATTTCGACGCGGACAAACACGACTGGGTACTTGAGCCGGGAGCGTTCGAGGCCTTGGTAGGAGCCTCGGCCGGCGACATACGGTCAAAAGTGCGTTTCACCGTCAAATGATGATCCCTTTAGTAACGAAGCCTTGAATGACGATGCCTGAGTCCGGCCTGCAGTAATGGACCGGATGGCGGTAAGGTCAGGAACATATACACAATAAAAAAGCCCGGAAGAAAATCCGGGCTCTTTCAATATATGAGGGTTGAAGGTTACTCCCAGTAAGGATCCCATTCGTTGTAACCTATCACGTGAGCCAACATCGGGCAGCTCTGTGCACGGAAGTCGGTGAGCATGTCGTTGTAGGTGACATTGACGGTTGTCAGCATCGGGTCGAAGCTTACGTCCAGTGTGATGAGCTGGTTGTTGGAGGCATTGACGCGCTGCAGGAAGTTCTGGTTGTTGAGGAACAGCTGCGTGAGGTCGTTCCATTCAACATTTACGAAAGCCAGAGTCGGGACATTGTCGACCGAGAATTCGGTAAGGTCGTTGTAGGGAGCCCAGATTTCGTTTACGCTCTTGCAGTTGGTCACGGCCAGCTGGGTCATGTGGTTGTCGGAGCAAAGCAGTGTGCTGAGGGCGGGCAGATCCTGAATATACAGCTTCTTGATCTTGTTGTTGTTGATATTCAGGTTTGCGAGGTTCACAAGGCCCTGAAGCGTGATGCTGGTGAGCTTGTTGAATCCTGCGTAGAGGTTCTTGAGGTTCTGGCAACCGCTCACTTCAAGTGTCTCCAGCTTGTTGCCGATTACGTTCAGCGTCTTGAGGTTGACGGCGTTCGAGACGTCGAGGGCCTCGAATGCGTTGCTCGAGAGGTTCAGTGTCGTAAGCAGGGGCACTGAGGTGAGGTTCACCTCGGCCAGACGGTTGCTGTTCAGCTTCAGGTTCATTACCTGCGGGCATCCTGTTACGGTAAAGTCCGTAAGGCGGTTGTGGCTGGCGTTCACGGCGTAGAGTGCGGGGTTGTTGGCCAGAGTGAGCGTGTTCAGCTTGTTGTCCGATACGTTGACTTTCTTGAGGTATGTGAAACCGGAGAGGTTGAGGTCGCCGGCCAGTTTCTTGTGGCTCCAGTCGATCTCGACGATGTGTCCGTTCTCGACTTTCAGACCGGGAGCGGCCGTGATATTCTTGACGCCGATGCCCAGGGCGGCGGCGTTGGTCTCACCGTTGGCTGCGGTCTGCGATAAGAAGGAAGTCAGATTCTTGACCTCGCTCTTGTTAAGCTGTGCCCATGACAGTGATACCGTCATCAATGCAGCGAGAAATAAAACTGTTCTTTTCATAACTTATAAATTTGATGTTTAATGTTGATATACATGTTCAAGTGGAATGCTTTTGTGTTTTCATTCACTTTTACTACTATAACATTTCACCCCAAATATGGTTTGCTCCTGTTAAAAAAATATAGATTCCGGTCAGTCATGTTAAATGATTGTAAGTCTATGGGTGTAATATATGGCCCTTATACGGAGGATTTCCATATAAGGGCCATATACAATTCATGGGCTTTATGCATTGTTCCTTAAAAAAGATTTACGCCAGGGTAGTGGATTATCGAGGGAATTCCAACCTTTAGCTAATCGACTGAATAGGAGCTATAGCAGAGGCACATCTGCGACCCTGACGTATATATTTTTTAAGGAGCGATGCCTTAACTTATCTGACTGTTGGCCCGTCGTATGTCTGCCAAAGAAACATTTTCGTTACGGAAGCGCGACTGTGGATTGCGTTCTCCGCGGGCAAGTGTCAGAGCTTTCTGTGGACAGGAATGAACACACGCAAGACAATATTCACACGAGCCGCTGAAAGATGCTTTGTCTGTTATCTTGAAATTGCCGTGAGGACAGACGGTAGAACAAATTCCGCACCCTACACAGGCCGAGGCGTTCAAGGACAGGAGGCGTTCAGCTTCCATTGGGAAATGCTCTACTTGCAAATGGTTAATAAGGCCTTGCATTTGTTCATCAATATCAACATGGCTTATGAACTGACGCCGGTTGTCAATATCGGCTTTGATTGCAGATAGATTTTCCGGGATTTTCTTATCTATCTTCATCTGTTCGCTCATGTCAAACACAGGAAGATAGTTATCCACCATCAGCAAGGTGTTGATATAATTGTTTGTTACATTTTTCTGCTTGCAGAAATCATTCCACCAGTCAGCGACATTGGCTGCATAATTACCGAAAGTAATTATTGAAAAGATATATGGAGCCTTAAAACTGGCTTTTTCAATAAACTCGCGTACCATCAACGGCGCCGATGCCGCAAAGTCAGGGAAAACGAAGCCGATCTCATCTGCCTCGAAATCAAGCTCTCCTTTGTTAATGATTTGGGGAATACTAATTGGTTCGGAGGAAAGTGCCCTTGCTACATACAGGCTGTTTCCCGTGGCTGTAAAATAGAATACAAGTCGTTTGGGAGCATTGCTTTTGGATGTGCATGCTGTGAGTGTCGCCAGTCCGGTGGAAGATATGGAGGCACTTGCAATAAAAGCGCCCATCATTTTAAGAGCTGTCCTTCTGCTTATGTTGTTGTCTGTTCCCATAAAGTCTTTATGTCTTTGAATTTCTAAATGGATGTTATTCGCGGTATTGCGATGGGTTAAGTCCGAGGGTTCGCTGGACATAACGGCTGAAATATGCCGGCGATGAGAAATGGAATATATCTGCAATCTGGACAAACGTAAGCGTCCTGTCACGCAACAAGCGTGATATATCAAGCGATGTGTACCGGTTTATCCAGTAATTAGCAGTATGCCCGCTTACTTTTTTAGTTACCTCCGAGAGGTATTTTGATGTCACGCACAAAGCATCGGCATAATATGTCACTTCACGGTTGTTCCGATAATCTCCGTTTTCGAGCATATCAATAAAACGGTCCATAAGCAATGCGTTCTGGGTGGAAATATCGGAACCTTTGTTGATTACCAAATGGAAATCGAAGAAATCAAGAATAGCCCCCTGAACAGCATTCCGCAGCAGTTCCTGATAAAAGTTATGCTCAGTCTGATTTAACCGGTATTCTATCCACTGGAAATCCCGTTCACATACATATCGCTGCTGTTGAGACAAACGCATCACAGGATTCATAAATAAGGCAATAGCACCTTTTGTTCCGTAATTACTTTGTGGAGTGCTTAAACTTATGAACTTCGATGTCACATACAGTACCTTTACCTCAAAATCATCTGAAGGACGGATTTTTTCAACCAGTTTCCCTTTACGGACTATCATCAGGTCTCCTTCTTTCAATTCAAAGTTATTCCCGTTGAAGGTAAAAGAACAGTGCCCGGCAAGACATATCGCATGGGCAAGGTAATCACTATACGCCTCGGTTCCGAGACCGTCAAGTGTCTGTTCTATAATTACATCATCCTTTTTGTCCATACAATTAAACACAGCTTTGAAGATTAAAGACTATGGATATAACGCCATCACGGTGGCATTATTCTTTTTCAGCTTGATAACAGCTTTGTCCAGCGACTCTGTCGGCTCAATGATGTTATAGCCTTTCCAAAAATCGGCATCCCAATAATCTGTTACCGCGTCATAGAAAATATCATTGTTCCCGAAAGCAAGTTTACGCGATATGCCTTCTTCCGGGTCATCAACCCGGTCAACCATTACCATTTCCGCGTATGTGGTATATCCTGATGAAAACAGTCTGCGTTTCCAGTCGCATTTGAAGCGTGTCTTGGTCTTTATGTAGTTGAGATAAGACACTCCTTCATCCAGACGGTATGTGACAGTAAATGCCACCTCCTGAGGCTTGAAGTGCAATCCGCGCGGTTTCTTTCGGAGAATAGCGTTTGTAGCCTTACTCCTGTCGGACATATCAAGTTCAAATTCCGCCTTACTGAATGAGAGTGTCTCCTGATCGATGTAAAGCAAACCGTGGCATAATGCGTAATCCAGTTTGACTTTTGGGGTAAAACGTATTACATACTGCATACGGTCGTCTATGCTGACGGGACCCTCCATCTCGAAATGATAATATGCCAGGTCATCGTAACCGAAGAGAAAATCACGGTTTTTTACAAAGTCAATTATTACGGGTAGTGTAGGGCCTCCAACAATCTTGACTGAAAGGGTGTCGCGGTTGTTCTGGCTTATAAGTCTGCGTCCTTTTTTTATCTGTACCCGTTCCCCATTATTCATCCTACGAGTGTATGGCGTCTTGAAAACATCTACAATAGCTTCCGATACGCCAATATACCGCTTGCCTTTCTGTACGGTCTCACGATAGAAGGCAGTGAACAGGTTTTTATCATGTGAATAGTTTACCGGAATTTTTTTGAGTGCCTCGGCAACAATCTCATCCGGCTTTCCGCTTCTGACAACAACCTCTTTCAGCATTTTTGCCGATGAAGTCATTAGTATCGTGATGTCTTTACCGTTTGCCGGAAGGTCAGGCAAGGATATTGTCCGGCTGAAATATCCGAGCTGTTCAGCCTTTATTTTCCCGTTTGCACTTGTCATCGGGATTGTCAGTGAGAATGTGCCGTCATTATTGCTGACAGTGGCGATATGAGTAGCATCCAATGAAATACTCACGTTCCCGAGACTCTTTTTTGAATCCTTATCTTTTACGGTGCCGCTTATAGTTACGAAAGATGCGTCCGCAGTGTTTTGAGCTACGGATAAAGATGCCATGCAGCATAATAGCATTATTGTCAGTAATCTTGCCATATACGATGCCTAAATTATCAGTATTGCAAAATTACATAATTCTCAGGTTCTCGGCCTTGCTGTTTTTTCGGTCTTTGATGCAAAAAACACTTATCGAGGAAATAAAGGAACTAAAGTCCGAATTTTTGATAAGGATGTTTTCTCGGATAAATCCCAATTTTGCAAACAAAAAACGCAATGATACGCAAAGCATTATCAACATTGGCACTTGGTCTGACATTGACTGTAGGCATGGCGCAGACCTCACAGGAACCGGCAAAGGTCTATTTCACTTCGGACATTTCACCCGAATCACTTGTAAGCATATTCAAGTCGCTGGGAGTTACACCCGAAGGAAATGTCGCCGTCAAGATCAGCACCGGGGAATCGTCCCAGAGCAATCACCTACGTCCCGAACTGATAGGCAATCTTGTCAAGGAGGTCAAAGGTACTATTGTAGAGTGCAACACGGCATACGGTGGCAACCGTTCAAATACAGCCTCTCACCGCCGTGCTATTGAGCAGCGCGGCTATGGGGATATCGCCAGAGTAGATATAATGGATGAAGAGGGTGGCATGAACCTTCCCATGCAGGATACAAAATGGTTCTCGGAAAACCTTGTCGGAAGCCATCTTGCAAATTATGACTTCATGATAAATCTTGCACACTTCAAAGGACATGCTATGGGCGGTTTTGGCGGTGTGCTGAAAAACCAGAGCATCGGCATCGCAACACCTGACGGCAAGACCCGTATCCACACAGCCGGCGCTTACTCCGACCCACGTTATGTGTTTCAACAACCCCACGGTCAGGATGCCTTTCTGGAGTCGATGGCCGGAGCCGCACAATCGGTACATAATTATTTCAAGGGTAAAAAAGGAATTGTTTACATAAATGTGATGAACAATCTTTCGGTGGATTGTGACTGCGACGGACATCCGTCGGCCCCGCAGATGAAAGACATAGGCATCCTTGCCTCGCTCGACCCTGTGGCACTTGACAAAGCCTGCCTTGACCTGGTGTTCAATCATGAGTCTTCAGCCGGCGACAACAGCCAGCCTCTCGTACAGCGCATCGACAGCCGTCACGGGACACATACCGTTGACTATGCCGAACAAATAGGTCTCGGCACTAAGAGTTACGACCTGATAGATGTCACCACAAGCGGAATAGGCGAAGTGGCTGTTGACGGAGTGAAGAAATACAATGTATATGATCTGAAAGGTGTCAAGGTTCTCTCGAATGCGAGCGATCTTTCAGGTCTTACCCCCGGCATATATATCATAAACGGTCAGAAACGTAAGATTGAGTAATCAAAAGATCCCTCCCGTATTCAATATGAAGAGATTGCTTTTAACATTTACAATATGCGTAACTCTCGGCTGTGGTACGTCATGCGCCAGTGATGATATTGCGAATGTATCCGATGAGCCGTCAGATATCGAGCCGTCTGCCATAGAGATGACTGTTCCTGTCCCCACGAGCTATTTCAGTGCGGCATCTCAGCAAGGCACGGTAGAAGTGGTCGAATACCAGTCAAAAGACTATACCGGCTCAATGGCTGCGACACACAAACCGGCGTATGTGTATCTTCCTTATGGGTATGACAGTTCAAAAAAGTATGATATAATCTATCTGCTTCACGGATGGTCCGGAACCGCAGAACTGTATTTCGGCATGAGTTCCTGGCCACAGATGAAAAATCTGTTTGACAATATGATACAGAACGGAGACTGCGCTCCATTTATAGCAGTCTCTCCGACATGGGATAAAGACAATAGGGCAAAGGATTGGGGCGAATCCACACAGGAAGTCGCTGTATTTCATAATGAATACATCAATGAGCTGATTCCTGCGGTGGAAAGCAAATACTCTACTTATGCCCAATCCTATGACAAGGAAGGTATCATGGCATCACGTGACCATCGTGCGTTTGGAGGATTCTCTCTTGGCTCGATAACGACATGGTATATATTTGAGAACGCCTTTGATTACCAGAAATGGTTCTTGCCGATGAGCGGGGACAACTGGCACATCAGAATGTTCGGAGGTCAGTCGGCACCTAAGGAAACCGCAGAATTTCTTGCCACGGTTGTTGACGCTTCTCCTTACAAAGACAACTTCTATGTCTGGTATGCTGTAGGCACCGATGACTCCCGATTTTATCAGACCCACAATCAGGCAATGGCGATGATGGACATACTTGAAACTTTCAATTCATCGAATTTCTCATACCATCAGCGTGAAGGAGGTCAGCACGATTTCAACTCGGTATGGGAGTTCTGTTACAACGCTTTGCCGTTCATGTTCCCCAAGGGCCAAAATTCAGGGATAAATGATGTTCAATCCGACATGGTTGGCAATTTGTCATCTGCCGTCAATCAGATATATACGATTGACGGCAGACGGGTCGCAAAAGCGGAAAAAGGTCTATATATTGTGAATGGTAAAAAAACTCTATACAAATAGTTGTATGAATTATAGAAAATTAGGCTCTCTTGAAGTTTCCGCAGTAGGACTGGGGTGTATGGGCATGAGCCACGCATATGGTGCCCCCGCAAAAAAAGCGGACATGACGGAATTGTTAGGATATGCGGTGGACATGGGTTACACATTCTTTGACACCGCAGAGTTATACGGCACTCCTGATAATCCTCATGACAATGAAGAACTGCTTGGATATGCGTTGAAGCCTTACAGAAATAAAGTTGTCATTGCGACAAAGTTTGGGGTATCCTTCCCGAATTCGAGTGAATCCGGACCACAGCCTATTGTAACGGATTCATCTCCTGAAACCATACGCAAATCGGTGGATGGATCTCTGAAACGATTGCAGACCGACCATATAGACCTTTACTATCAGCATAGGATTGATCCCGCTGTCGAGCCTGAAACAGTCGCTGAAACGATGTCTGAACTGATGCGTGAGGGCAAAATCCTTCACTGGGGCATATCCGAAGCCAATGAACAATATCTGCGTCGGGCCCATGCCGTCTGTCCGGTGACGGCTGTCCAGAACCGCTATTCAATGATGGCGAGGTGGCATGAGGAATTGTTTCCCACTCTTGAAGAACTCAATATCGGTTTTGTCGCTTTCTCTCCTCTTGCCAACGGGCTGCTGACGGAGAATTATGATGCAGATTCAAAGTTTGATGGCAGGACTGATTATAGAGCCGCCATGCCTCAGTTCCAAAAAGATAGCTATGTGAAGAACAGGGGGCTGTTTGAGTTTATACGTCGCCTTGCGGATGATAAACATGCTACGCCCTCACAGATTTCATTGGGGTGGATGCTCTGTAAGAAACCGTGGATTGTGCCGATACCCGGAACACGGCATCTTTGTCGCCTGAAAGAGAACGCTGGAGCCGCCGATGTATGTCTGACTGAATATGAGATAGCCATGATTGATGAAGTCCTTGACGGAATGACGATGAGCGAAGTGTTCGGAGGCTCTGAAATAGTAAAAAAACGTAAACTACAAGCAATATGAAACAAAGAATGATAAAAACAGTAGCACTGTTTGTGCTGGTTTTCCTGTCTGCCAATCTCGGTTTCGCAGAGGATACTTATAAAAATGGCATACCGTATGTCACGCTTAACAACGGGCAGCAGATGCCTCGTTTCGGAATCGGCACTTTCAATGTCCCCGGAGATTCCGTGGCTGCCGATGCCGTGTCTTTCGCCTTGAAAAACGGCTACCGCCATATTGACACGGCCCATGCCTATCGGGTCGAGCGCGGAGTAGGTCAGGCTATAAAGGAAAGCGGTGTGCCGCGTGAGGAAATATGGGTGACGAGTAAACTCTGGCCCAGTGAATACAGTGATGCCGATGCCGCTATCGACCGTATGCTTGAACGACTCGGTCTTGACTATATCGACCTGCTCTATGTGCATCAGCCTATGGGAGACTGGCGCGGGGCATGGCGCGCTATGGAACGGGCTGTTACCTCCGGTAAGGTCAGGAGCCTCGGCTTGAGTAATTTCGATGCCGCAGATTCGCTTTATACCGCAGCAATGGAGTGGGCGAAAATCAAGCCTGCTGTGATGCAGATTGAGTGCCATCCATACGCGCAGAGAAAGATGTGGGAGGACAAACTTGCCAATGATTCCATTGTTCTTGAAGCATGGTTCCCTCTTGGCGGGGCTATGAGTAACGGGGCCTTGTTCAAAGATCCAGCGATACAGGAAATTGCGTCAGCTCACGGCAAAACTCCTGCCCAGATTATCCTGCGGTGGCATATTCAGGAGGGCCATTCGGCCATTCCGGGTGCCACATATCATCCGTATATTAGTGAAAACATCAGCATTTTTGACTTTGAGCTTACCCCTGAAGAAATGGATGAAATTCGCAGTCTCGATAAGGAACAGCGTTTTTTCAATATGGATTACAAGGAAGCTGAACAGTTTATGCTTAATTGGAAAATAGATGACTGAAGTATGAAACCGCAGGTAATATGCCATATCATGAGTTCGGTTGACGGTCGGCTTCTGCCATCACGCTGGACACTTCCTTTCGGCGGCACAGAACCGTCGGAACTGTTCAGGGAATACGCCGTCCTGGGAAAAAGTCTCGTAACCGATGCCTGGATGTTCGGGAAGGCTACGAGCCGCGAAGCGTTCCCGGATAAGTTCATGCCGAAGACCACTGACCATCCCGAGGCGGGGAAAATTCATATCGGGAATCGTGATTCGGCGAGACTGTTCATAACTGTTGACCCCGATGCCGACATTCTCTATACATCCGATCGGCTACGCGGGGACAATATAGTGACGATACTCGGCATCAACGCAACGAACGATTATCTGACTCTGCTTGAAGAAAAAGGGATATCCTATATTGTGCTCGAAGACCCGACAACATTGGATGAAGCGTTGGCTGTGTTATACGATAAATTAGGAGTGAGGAAAATATCGCTTCAAGGCGGGGGTATCATCAACGGGGCCATGCTTGCCGGCGGGCTTATCGATGAGTTGAGCCTTGTGATCTATCCCGGCATAGACGGTCTTGCAACGGCACCTTCGATTTTTGAATACCTCGGTACCGCGGACGAACGTCCCGCATCGGGACAGTCCCTGGAGCTGATTTCTTCACAGATATCCGACAACGGCATTGTCTGGCTCCGCTACCGATTCCATGTAAACTTTCGACAATAAATCATCAACGGCTGATTAGATAGGCGCGAACCGGGAGGGGGCTGCGGGTGTTGAATTGTATATGATTGTGTTTATACAGGTAATACTCGTGACAGTGATCTTAGGCGCGATGGTGATGATATTGCTGGGCCTGGATCATCTTATTAACGGCGGATTCGATACTACTCCCGACGATACGAAGAAACTTCGCGACGAGGTCAATACCCGCCGCGAAGTGATAGGAAGCAACAGCGTGTTCAACAGCCTGGTGTCGGAACATGACAGGGAAGCCGCTAAGCCTCGGACTTACGGCGCTGGCGGTGAATCAGGTCGGTGACGTAAACGGTAAAGACCGGGAACAGAATGATGCCCATCAGGGCAAGCAGCACCGACAGTGCGCGCCCGGTGCCCGTGACGGCGGAAATGTCGCAGCCCTCGGTGGTGACGGTCATGCAGGCCCACCATAACGAATCGGCGTAATCCTGCACCATGGGATTGACACGCAGCTCGAACATATAGAATGTAAGCGAACAGAAATACACCGTGGACAGCAGCGTGATGACGTATGCGAAGAAAAGTCCGGTGGCCTTGTTGCGCGTCAGCCACGACACCACGTATGCCATGGCGTATCCCCCGCGTATCAGGGGCATGTATCGGATCAGATAGGACAGCTGGTCAGGAATCTGTATGCCGAATCTGTCTATCAGCGCCTGATACGGGATGGACACTATCAGGAATATGCTCTGCGACCATAGGTAATGCCATTTGTTGTGCGAGAGGGCGAAATCTATGAAATAGATGGCCAGGAACACCATGCATATCCAGAACTGCCATTTCAGGAACCCGGGTTCCTGATAGAAATTGAGGTTGCGGAACGAATCGACCGAAATCATGTATATAAGCGCGGCCGACAGGAGCAGCACGAGTATGTGCAGCCCCCATTGCAGTTTGCTTATAACGTCCGGCCTGACGGTGACGGATCTGGATGTGCCGGTGTCTTTCATATATTTTTGGCAGGTTTACTTGGCCTTCTCGACCACTAACTGGTCTAACAGCGCGTGGTTCGTATTGATGTTCATGTTTTCGTTTTCGGGCCGGTATGTGATGCCTACGGTATATGTTCCGGCTGTGAGGGGCACTTGAATGCGGTTTGACATTCCCCAGTCGTCCCAGTTTCCGACGCCGCGCTGAGGCATTACGAACGTGCCCCGTTTGCTGCCGTTGAGCATGAGGGTGCGTATGGCGGCCTTGTTCTCGGTGTTGACGGGTCCGTTGCCGTTGGCATAGCGCAGGGCGAACGTGTACATGCCGCTCTGGGGTATCTTGATGTTGATGGTCTCGGGATCGGTGGTCCTGTCAATCTCGACGAAGCCCTGGCCGGTATAACCCTTGATGCCGTCGGCCGGCGCGTTGCAGAGTTCGGGCGACTTCATGCCGGTGCCTTCGTTCTTGAACTGATATACGGTGGCCGGACGGTTGCTGCGGGGTTCGCTGGCGAACGAGTGAACACCCCGGGCGTCGATTCCGATTACCTGCCATTCGCCAGGCTCGGTGGCCGGCCACGAGGTCTCGCGTGTCTCGGCTACAAGCATGCCGTTCTTAAGCACCTGATATTTGGAGATGTATTCGATTGGATTCCATTCCAGATAATTGTTTACCGGCACTCCTTCGCCGTTAAGGGCCGGATTGTTTGTGAGCCATGTCTGCGGGGTGACGGGAGCCTTGAGGTTGGGCTGACGGTTCACGTCCATAGCCGGTATGGGCTTGCAATCCATGTCCACCACTATGTCGCATACGCCTTTCAGTCTCTTGGCCGGGATGGTCTTGCCGGGAGCGTATTCCTTGCCGTTGACGGTGATTTTGGCCACGTTGGCGCCATATCCGTTGACAGTGATGTTGAGCGTGGCGCCACGGTAATTGAAATTGTCGAGGGTGCGGGTGGCTTCCAGAGCCTTGGGCACGAAGGGGGAAATGAGAAGGCCGTCCTTTTCGAAGTGGATGCCGAACAGGACGCGGGTGGTGATGGCTATGTTGCCGGCCAGCGACCATAGCATGTTGCTGGAATTCAGCTCGGTGTAATAGTCGCCGTTGTCGAGGTTGAAGTTCTCCTTGTTCGTGGCGAACAGGGCGGCGGGGCGGAACACCGAGCCGATGCCTTCCATTGTTCCGGCCTCGTTGCCGGCCTTGGCCTGTGCCAGCGTCCAGTATGATGCCACGAAAGGCCACAGCGCGTTGTTGTGGTAGCTGGGCATGTCGCTGATCTGCGGATAGAATATGGCGGGACCGTAGGGTGTGTGCGGATTGTGGGTTGAGATTGATTTCTGACGCTCGGCCGGGGCGATGTCATATAGGATGGAGAGGGCCAGACCTAAAGTCTCCGCGCGCGGATTCATGATCTTGTGGTCGCGGCCGTAGGTGTACATTCCGTAGTAACCCTTGTCGTCGAGCCAGAAATATTTGTTGATGGCGTCGGTCAGGGCATCTGCGTCAGCCTTGAGACGGGCGGCTTCCTTTCGTTGTCCGAGTATGTCGGCCATCTGCGCGCACGCGTTGAGCGCGGCGGCATAGAGGACGTTGGTGCCCATGGCCTCCGACTGCGATATGTCGACGGTCTGCATCCATTTGGGATAAGACTGCTCGCGCCAGTCGATGAAGCTGGTCTCACCCTTGATCAGACCGCGCGGACTCATCACCGTGGCCATATCCTTCCTGATGCTGCGCAGGGCGATGGGATATACCTTTTCAAGCCACTGGCGATCGCCTGTGGCCTTGTATATCTCGTATGCGGCCACCACCCATATCATGCGGTCGGTTGAGATGGGCCACGCACCGCCCGAACCCGTGTCCTGGATTATCTGACCGGAAGGATTCACCTTCTTCATCAGCGAGATCATGGAAGCCTCCGGCTGCATATAGCACATGCTCAGGATGATGGAATACGACACGTCGCGTGTCCACACGCCGGCCCATTCCTTGCCGGTGCGCAGGGTTGTGTCCGGCTCCACGGCATTCACCATTTCGTCGAGGCCCATGTTGTAGATGGCCTCGTGCAGCTTGTTGTTGGAGGTGAGGCGAGGGTAGGAGGATAGATCGTTCTTGCGTTTCCAGGTCTGTTCCACGGGCATGAAGTAACCGGGACGCCCCTTGTAGGTGGAACGTATTTCCTCGGGCGAGACGGCCCAGGCCTTGAATTCGTTCTGGAAGATGGTGTCGCCCTGCCAGCGGTAGGCGTCGGTGGAGAGGATAACGTCGGAGCTGAAGCCGCGGGCTTCAGCCACAGTGTCAGCTCCGTTCAGCGAGAGAGGGGCCAGGGCCGCGCCGGCTGCGGCAGCTATCGCGGCGATATATAGTGAATGCAAATTCATGTCGATTTACAATTTTTTAATTAGGGTTGTGGAATTAACTGCAAAATTACAACTAAAAAACAGTAAATGCAAAACTGTGAATAGGTCGTGATTTGGTAATGTGGGGTAGATGTGCTATATTTGTTGCGGAAATGGAGGCCGGTGAACCTACGGACTCCATTTTATTCACTGAATTATAAACGAAAAACTCAATACAACTTGCCATGATACGACCACGGGGAATCAGGAATCTGGTAGAGAAAATTACCCTTGACCGAACAAAGACAATAGACGAACGCATTGACGAGGTGTTCAATATGCGTGAGCAACTCGAAGTCAAGGATGAGAAGGAACGGTTGCGCAACGACGTGGATTATTATGACTGCATGATCCGCATGATTGAGGACGAGGACACGGAACGAGGCGAGGACTTAGCGCGGCTGCAGCTGTATGCGCTGTTGGCAGAGACTTTCGTTGAACTGGAGGATTACCGCCCCATATACAAGCTCGCACAAGAAGTTCTGGAGATGATCCGCCATGAGGATGTGGCATGGGAGGCAATGGCAGAAACTCTGCCGCGCATCATCGACGCCGTGGCAGAAACGGTTTACCATCATGCCGAGTACGAACTGCTGCTGATATACCTACTGATGGCGTTCAAGACCGGAAACCTGACGGACGAATTTAAGGGACGTGTCCGTAAATGGATGAAATTGCATCTGCTTCTTGAGGAAAGCGACTGGCTTGACTTCCGGCTGACCAAGGAGCTGGAACGTGCCATGGCCGACATGTTCACGCAGACGGAGCTGTTCAAGATAATGCTTGACCCCAAGATAGGCCATTTGCGCACAGACCCGGTGGAATATACATGGGAGTGGGAGAAGATATATTATGACGTGGAGGATGAACTTGACCGACGGTTGGCCAATGTGCCGAGGCAGATGGGTTTCTGCTTCCAGTACTGGGCCACGAAGCGCGAACTGCTGATGGATAAATACGGCATCGACTGGCGCTCGCCATCGCAGATGAACCCACGGGTAATGTTTGACTAAACCGGCAGATGTCTAATGGAAGAAAAACAACAGCAACAACAGAAGCATAGGGAACAATACGCTAATTTCCGGCCCCGTCAGCTGTCGCAGGAGGAAGTGAATTCGGCTACGGTACGGCGGTGTGTGCGCTGCGGTGCGGAATTGGAGGACGGAGCGAAGTTTTGCGAGGAATGCGGCGCGGCTGTCGACGACGGCGGGTCGCGTTGCACGTTCTGTGGGGCCGCCATGGACCAGGATGAAATGTTCTGCAGCGAATGTGGCAATCCGCGAGGTGGTATGAAATGCCCCAACTGCGGAGCGTTGGCTTTCCGTCACTTCTGCGGCAATTGCAACACGCCGCTGACAGCCGAGGCTTTCCGTCAGATAGAACGCGCGCGACAGGACCAGCGCGTAAAGCGCGTGTCAATGGTGGCGCAGGAAATTGAACAGCTGAATGACGAGATAGAACAGTTGGAGCGTGAGGTCGGTGAGCCTGACGACTCGTTTTTAGACACCGCTTCGCCGTTGGATGACAATGCCCGCAAGATTCTTGACGAATACAAGAATCTATTCGGTGCTGCCGGGTCAGTGCCTGATGCACCGAAACCGAAGCCGGCGACTGTCGGCAAGATGGATCAGGAAAGTATGGCCAAGAAACGTGAGCGCCTCCGCGAGCTGAAGGCTAAGAAGCGCGAAAAGGGGCGTGAAATGCAGCAGGCTCTTGATGACCTGATTCCCGACCCCTCGGATCCACCCGAAATCCAGCGCGGCTTTATGTGTGCCTGCAAGGTCGTGGCTCTTGAGAAAATCAAGAGGAAGGAAACCGTAGGAATATGGTGGATATGCAATTACTGCGGCTGTTCCCATCGTCAGCCGTCGGAGTGTACACGGCCGGAACTTGGCGGCAAATGGAAAACCGAGGAAATAGAAGTAGTATCCTTCAACCAGACCGAAAACACAGCTTACATCTGACGGTTCCCATACCTTTTATTGAATATTTGAACGACGATAACAATGAGTAAGAAACGTACTGACGAACATAATACGGGCACCCAGGTACCGCCGTCAGGGACAGCAGTACCGCCAAGTGGAACTGCTGTGCCGCCTTCAGGAACGGCTGTACCTCCAAGTGGAACAGCAGTGCCGCCGTCGGGTACAGCAGTGCCGCCGGGAGCGGAAGCTCCGGCAGCGGGTCAGGTTGCGGGCGCACCCGCTAAGCAGGTGGCTTTCGACGATTCGCAGGTGGCTGAATTCGAGATAAATGGCGTAAAATTCAAAAAGAAGGAGTGCATATCCAGCCAGTCGGGCGAGGCACGGGTGTTCTTGGTGGAGCACAAAGGTACAAAGTACGCGCTTAAGATTTATAACGCACACCGTCATCCCAATCATGAAGTGCTTGAGAAACTGAAAGCCCTTCGTGGCAACGGACTGACCGTAGACGTGTTCGAGCATGGCGTTATGGACTTCGGCAACGGGGCGAAGCATGACTACGAACTGATGCGCTATTACACGGGGCGCAACCTGTCGCAGGTGTCGCTGAAAGGGAAGGAGGACCTGTTCAGAAAATTGGCGCCGCGCATGGCAATGGCCATCGACTTCTGCCACAAGAACGGCATCCTGCACCGCGACATCAAGCCCGCAAATTTCATGTTTGTCGACAAACGGGAACGGGACTTTGTGCTGACCGACTTCGGTATCGCCAAGATACTCGACGACCAAAAACGCGCTACGACTGACGCCGGGCGTACACCGGTGTATGCCGCGCCCGAGATGTACAAGTACTACTACGACAAGCCTACATACGTCTCCACTCCTTCCGATTTCTACGCCATGGGCATGACGCTGCTGGCCATGTGGAAGGGGGAGGGCAACCTGATAGCCAACGAGGAGAAATTAGTTAAGGACAAGGAGGAGGAAACACTGCCGTATCCCGAGGTGAAGGAGATAGACGGTCACAACCTGCAGCTGCTAAAAGCGCTGACACGGCGTAACGCCGACATACGCGCCGGCTTCGACCAGGTGGTGCAATGGTCGAAGGGAGAGACCATCTACGAAGATCCGACATACGACGGACTCAAGACCGACTTCCGCGTGGTGTTCAGCCGCGACAAGAACCTGATAGCCCATTCCAGGAAGGAACTGGCCAAAATGATGTGGGCCAACAAGAAACTGGCCAAGGAATACCTCTATTCCGACATGGTGGCTGACTGGATGGAAGACAACGAGGAACCTGAGCTGAAAAAGACAATACTCACATACACCGAGGACACCTACGCCGAGGATCAGGATGCCGGCCTGTTCGCCACCTGTCTGCTCCTGGACGAGGATATGCCTTATACATCCAACATCACCAAGAAGGTGCTGAAGGATGAATACGAGATAGCCGGCGACATATTCCATAATGTCAGGCTGTATGCCAACGCTCTGAAGGATCCGTACAGCAACCTGTGGATTTACCTGCGTCATATCGATGCCCCGATAGACGTGGACTTCTATGTCGAGGCTGTGGAGGATCGCGGAATATCGGCCTTGGACGAGATGTGCTATGACATAGACCCCGACCTGCCGTTTATGTATCGCGGGGACTCCGATTCCGGCAAAGATGACTTCGAGATACGGGACTTCGAGCATCTGCGAAGCCTGATGGAAAAAGATGCCGATTCCTTTATGGAAGATTTAGGCAAACGGCACATATCCGTGTTTGCCAGCGAAGAATTCAAGCAATGGGTCAAGGGGCGCGACGAGAAGCTGTACGACGCTATATGGGATATGAACTATCCCGTGGATGACGGTCCGTTCGGATGGTTCATGGTGTACCATGTATGCGGCAATGTCGATTACCAATTCAAGAAGGTGCAGAAACGCGAGGATTCCGAATGGCTCACAATCGATGACCTGGCCAATCAATTAGCCCGCTTTATCGGAGAGAATCCCACGGACTGGCAGAACCTGAACCGATTGGTACATAACTCTTTCACTGAGCAACTGACTCCCGGACCGTTTTACAAGGACTTCGCGGATTCGCGCGTGTGCCAGTATCTGCGCTCGAAAGGAAAGTATGACAAGCAGATAGAGTGGATACGCGAATGTCTGAACCTCAAGAGCACGGACAATAAACGTAAGTACGGACGATTCAACGGCGGCGTGGCGCAGATGAAGATGATAGCCGGGCTGCTGCCGTCGCGCCGGTGTCCGTTGTATATAGACAATCAGACCATAACCACCCTTGACGAGTTCAAGCAGCACGAGGCCGAGATACGCAAGGCCATGGACCGTGACAATGCTGTTAACGCCATGGTGCAGGATTGGCTCGCCGTGCAGTTCCAGGAGAATCCGCAGACAGACCTGAAGAAGACGCCTTACTTGCAGAAGACCAAGGAGTATTTAGAGTTCATGCAGGAGCATGTGCCTAACGCTCAGTCGGTAAAGAATGCCGAGGAAACGCACAATAAGATACGCAACGCCAAGGCTCAGTTCACAGTGGCCCGCGCCGGAACGCGCACCATCCACATCGCCGCGATAGTGCTCGGTTTCCTGCCGTTGCTGTTGGCCTGTATATATGGCGGATACGTGTTCGCCACGACGGATTCGGGTATATTCCGTACTGCGTTAGAATCGACCGGCAAATGGGTAGGCATCATCATCGGCATCTTAGTCGCGTTGGTATGTGCCGCCGAGGCCGGCCTGTTGGCCGGTGGTATCGTAGGTGTCATCGTGTACGCCCTGATAGCCTGGGTGTTCGTGCTGATAGTGCCGGCGGTACCCTGGATACTGATAGCCATACTTGCATTGGTGCTGTGGGTCGGAGCCGCGCAGCTGTTCAAGAAAGTCTATCTGTCGCGGAAGCCCGTTGACAACTACGGCACGATGGACCTTAACGACGCCGCAACTTACGCCGAAATCGGAGCGGCCTTCGGCTCGCGCGACAAACTGCTGCCCGGAATGCACCCGGAATACCCGGCCATAGTTTATAAGGACAACGCCTCCACCGCCCGCAAGGGACGCGGACAGATGGCATTGAGGGGATTCTCCATACTGCTGTTGGCCGTGCTGATATTCGCCGGCACTGTCTGGTTCCGGAGTTATGCCACCGGCAAAGCATCGGCCAAGTCGCAGGCAATGGAGATGTACAACGGCACATACACCGGCCAGTTTGACGACCGCAATTCCACGATGACGCTGACAACCGATACAATCGACGGCAAGTATGTGGTGACAGGAGAGATGACCATCTATTACAGGAATCCTTTGAACCATAAGCTCAAGGGTGCCATTGATCCCGAGCATCCCGAAAAACTGAAGCTGAACGTGGTGAAGTCCGATGGCACGGTGGACCGTTACATCACATATACCATCGGCAAAGCCAAGGATGCCGACGACACGATAGAGGGCAGCTATGCCAACAACCACAAAGGTTCGAGTTACACCTACAAACTGACCAAGAAATGAAATGCAATAAATGCGGTAAGGAAAACCGCGACATAGCGAGATACTGTAAATGGTGTGGCGCCACGATGGCCGCCATACAGACGCCGCCACCGCCTCCGGGCGAAGCGAAAGGCACGGCTTCTGACGGAGTAAAGGACCAGGCTGCCGGCGGCGTACTCGACATGCTGGTGGACAAGGACCTGATTCGCGCCACGCTGACCGACATAGCCGCCAAGGGTGCCGCAATGAAGGCATACAACGACGCCCACAAACTGAACTTCCGCATGGAACTCAGTTTCGTAATCACCGGCGACTCGGGTACCGGAAAAGCCACCGTGGCCAAGGCCATAGCGGCGCTGCTGCACGAGAAAGGACTGGTGAACAATCCCGTGCCGAAGATCATAGATCCGACCGATTACCGGAAATTCGTGGAGAAAATCGACGAGAATCTGAAGAACTTCGGCAACGGAGTGCTGATAATCAAGGAGGCGGACAAACTCGTGCCTGACGGAGTGCAGAAGGATGTGGCGCCGATAGACCATATCATAAAGCACATACGCAAATGGCGCGGTGACGCCGCAAAGCCTGTGGTGATACTGTTAGGCGGCAAAAGACTCAAGAAATTTTTCGACGAGAATCCGGTGCCGGCGTCGGCTGTAAACTATTTCTTAGAGACGCCCGGAATCAGCGACGACGGCCTTCTGAACATTACGGAGCGGCTGCTGCTCGAGACCTGCGGACGGGCCCTTACCGAAGAAGGCCGGCAGAAACTGAAACGCATCTATCTGTACGACCGCCGCAATCCCGACGCGGCACAGGGAGCGGGAGGCCACAACGCCGAGCGACGTGCCTACGACATCAACCTTAAATGCATCGGGGTGCTGCCCGACGGCGCTCCGGTAGGTCCTGACATGATCGACGGCACGGAGTATATTCCCAAGACATACGACGAGGTGATGCGGTCGTTTGACAAATACGTGGGCGTGGACGAGATAAAGGAGGAGATACGCAAGATCACGCTCAAGCTGGAGGAACAGCGCAAGCGCCTCGGACCGGGTGCCACGGTCGAGCTTTACGACCAATTCCAGTTTCTCGGCAATCCCGGCACGGGCAAGACCACGATGGCGCGTCTGTTTGCCGATGCCCTCAACTCGCTCGGCGCGTTGCCCGTGGGTCATTTGGTGGAAGTGGGTCGCGACGACCTCGTGTCGCAATATGTGGGCGAGACTCCGAAACTGGTTCGCTCCGTATTCGACAAGGCGATGGGCGGCGTACTGTTCATAGACGAGGCCTATTCGCTGAAACAGAATGACAGCGACGCCGTGGGACAGCAGGCCATCGACACCATCCTGACCTTGGCGGAAAACCGACGTGGCAAGGTGATAGTGATACTGGCCGGTTACAGCAAGGAGATGGGCGAGTTCATACACTCCAACTCCGGGCTGGAGTCGCGGTTCAACAAGATTATAAATTTCCGCGACTACACCGGCAAGGAACTGGCCGAGATATTCCGCAGGATGGTGAAAAACAGTCCCGAGGGCTATACGCTGTCGGCCAAGGCCGAGGAACACTTAGATCAGGTGTTTGAGCGGATGGAGAAGATGAAGACCCGCAACTTCGGCAACGCCCGCGAGGTGCGCAATAAATATCAGCAGGCCGTGTCGGCTCTGATAGCCCGCAACGACAAGGCACGGCAGGATGGCACCTTCGACGAGTCGAAGAAGAACGAGATAGACCTTGTGGACATCGAGGGGGATCGGACCGTGCTGTCGGCCGACGAACTGCTGAAAGGGTTCGACGACTTCATCGGAATGCAGGGCGTGAAGGAGCAGATACGTTCCTTCGCCAACAGGATAAAATTAGCGCGCATCAAGGCCATGCGCGGCGGCAAGGTGGAGCAGCCCAATATCCATATAATCATCACCGGAAATCCGGGTACGGGCAAGACCGAAGTGGCCAAGCGGATGGGTCAGGTGTTCAAGGCTCTGGGCATTCTGCCCAAGGGTCATGTGGTGTGCAAGGAGCGCAAGCATATACTCGACAGCTATGTCAACTCCGCCGGCAAGAATATGGAGAAAGCGGTGGACGAGGCTATGGGCGGCGTGCTGTTTATCGACGAGGCGTACACCTTCATGCCGGCCGATCCGTCGGGTGTGAAAGACAAGTCGGGCAACGAGGCCATCGAGGCATTGATGACCCGCATGTCGAACGACGCCGGCAAGTTCGTGACCGTATTCGCGGGTTACAAGCAGGAGATGGACGAATTCATCAACAACGCCAACCCCGGACTGAAGCGACGCTTTACATACAGCATACATATAGACGACTATACGGTCGACGAGCTTGTGCAGATCTTCATGCTCAACGCCCGCAAGGAGGGTTACAGGCTTACGCCTGACGCCGAGGAACTGCTGAACCTGAAGGTGGAGGAGATGGTGAGCGCCAAGGACGAGAAGTTCGGCAACGCCGGCGAGATGGTGAAGCTGTTCAACACCACCAAGGACCGTCAGAGCGACCGTATCTCCGGCAACATAACCGAAGAACTGACCGACGAGGAACTATATACCATAGAAAAGTGCGATATTCCGTACGACGCTCCAAAGAAGATAGACGTGGAGGAATGTATGAAGGAACTTGACGAACTGGAGGGACTTAAGGCCGTGAAGGATGCCGTCAGGGAGATAGCGGACACGCTGATAGTGGAGCAGAAGCGCAACGCCGACACCGGCGGCAGGCATAAGCTGAACCTGGACCACCTGCTGTTCCTCGGCAATCCCGGTACCGGCAAGACCACCGTGGCCCGCATCATGGGAAACATCTACTACTCGCTCGGACTGCTGCCGTCGAACAAGGTGATAGAGGTAACGCCCAAGGACCTGATAGCTCCGTATGTTGGTCAGACCGCACCTAAGACAGAGCAGATGATAAACCGCGCCATCGGCGGCATACTATTCCTGGACGAAGCGTATGGACTGAACGACGGTCCCAACGGATTCGGCAAGGATGCCATGCCTGTGCTGCTGACCAAACTGCTGGACCTGAAAGGGAAGTTCGTGTGCATCGCCGCCGGTTATCACCGCGAGATGCAGCAGTGGATCGACACCAACACCGGTTTGGAGTCGCGTTTTCAGCGGCGAATCAATTTCGAGGACTACAGCGCCGGGGAATTAGGCAACATATTCCGCACTGTCGTAAGGAAGGCCGGACTTAAGATGGATGACGGCGCCGAGACCGAAATGGAACGCTATTTCAATGTCCTGGTCTACAACAAGGGCCGCAACTTCGCCAACGCCCGCGAGGCACGCAATTACTTCGACCGTGTGAAACTGAACCAGGGACGCCGTCTGCGCGAACTGCTCCGGAATCCCGACTTTGACAATAGCGAACTGTATATGCTGCGACGCGAGGATATGATAATCAAGGAATAAAATCCCGACACTACTATGGACAATCAGAAGAAATGCCCGCAGTGCGGGGAGATGATAGACGCCGACAGCCGTTATTGCGACCAGTGCGGCGCGATGATGTACCTGTGTCCCGAGCACCTGATATTCGGCAAGGGACAGGGAAAGCGCTGCGGCCAGTGCGGCAAGGAACTCGTAGCCGCCGACCAGCTGGATAAACAACAGCCGCAAGGCCCTGTACAGCAGCCTGTGAAACCGGCACAGCCGGAGCAGCCGCGTACCGGTACGTACACGCCGCCTGCAATGCCAGTGGACCTGTATTGCGCGGCCATGAACATCACGATACCGCTGATTCAAGGTGCCGTGATAGGGCGTACCACCGGCAATTATGTGGCACAGCTGGGGCAGTGCATCTACATATCCGGCACGCACGCCTCGTTGGGACAGGATGCCGCCGGATGGACTATAACCGACCTCGGTTCGCGCAACGGAACGAAGGTGAACGGCGTGGCCTGTGTGCCTCACCAGCCGACGCGTATCAATGTGGGGAATATAGTGCGGATCGCCAACTTCTATGATTTCGTTGTAAGATGAGCATGACGGTAAGGTTCGATGTGGAGAGCGATGTGGGACGTCTGCGCTCCAACAATGAGGATATGGCGCTTGTGGCCGGTCAGAAGATACGCGACGGACGGATTAGCATGACGCTGCCAATAAATCCCGATACGGAGATGGCTGCGATAGTATGCGACGGCATGGGTGGTTATGCCTCCGGCGAAGTTGCATCTGAAATGGCCGTTTCGTCGTTCAGCGATTTTACCGACAGTCTGCAGCGGGGCATGGATTCCTCAGAGTTGGTGATGGCGATAAAGAAATGGTTTGTGGGCGCAAACCATGAGATGCTGATTGCCGCCAACGGTTCAGGAATGGGCTGTACGCTGACCGGGTTCCTGATTTATGACGGCAAACCGTATTGTCTGAACTGCGGCGACAGCCGCGTGTACAGACTGCGCTACGGGCATCTGAAGCAACTGACCACCGACCACTCCGAGCGCAACCGTCTCGGGGATATGACCGTGCCGTCCAACCTTATCTACAATGCTATGGGAGTGCCCGATGCGTTCGTTGACATAATGCCGACCAAGTTTGTGGCCGGCGACAAATACCTGGTGTGCAGCGACGGCCTGTGCGACATGATCGACGACGCGAAGATACAGGAGATTCTTGAATCACCGTCGTGCACGGCCAGGGCGCTTGTTGATGCCGCCAACCTGGCGGGAGGAAAGGACAACATAACGGTGGTAATTTTGAATGTCGAAGGTTGAATTATGGAGACTGAACTGGGAAATAAGTTTTATAAGCTGATAGGGGAGGAGGACGAGCGTCCCGAGGCATTGAAGGAGGCTGCGGACTTAGTGCTTAACGCACCGGAGAGCAGTGAGCGCGCCGGTCTGCTGGCGTTGATATACCATGACGGCATCGGAGTGGAGCAGGATATGGACCGGGCGTTCGAGTATGCCGAGAAGGCGGCGTTGGAATGGCATGACGGCTTGGGATATTATATGTTGGGATATATGTGCGAGAATGCCGAGACACCCGACCAGGCCGAGGGCGGCCCGCGTCAGAAGTACGACCATTACGACGCCGAGCGTTTCTATGAGCTGAGTTCCAAGATAGACAGCCCGTGGCGCTATGACGCCGTGATGTGGCTGGGCGACTATTACATGAATATGGCCAAGGGCGGCGACCCGGAAATAGGAGTGGAGTATTATGAATCGATAGCCGGCAGTTATGCGCCGGCCGCCGAGGCGTTGAGCGACTATTACTGGGACCTGGCGTTTCCTGACCATACGGACGATACGGACTGGACCAAGCCATTGTTCAGGTGGACGGAAGTGGCCGAAAAGTCGTATCCCGAGGAATATGCCTATCGACTGGGGGTACTTTATTCGTTCGGTATAGGTTGTGAGCGGGACACGGATAAGGGAACGGATCTGTTTGTGAAGGCATACGAGCATGGCGATTGGCGCGGCGCGCAGGCCATGGCCGCCAGCATCGAGGAACTGTTGGCGAATATGCCCGAAATGGCCCCCGAACCACGTCAGATGCGCGAGAATGAAATCCAGATCTGGCTGCACCGTGCCGAGGAACTCCGTCAGAAAGATCTCCTCGAAAACCCTGCTGAGCGCGACAACGCCCGGGAGGAAGACTGATTTGGAACTGTCGGGGAAATTGGTTAACTTTGTGAGAAATACTGAAATTGATATGGCAAACACTCTGGTCCGTTATCCGATAGGCATTCAGAGCTTCGAAAAGCTTCGTAAACTTGACTACTTATATATTGACAAGACAGATTTAATCTACAATCTTGTCACGACAAATAAAAATATCTTTCTAAAAAGGCCGCGACGCTTTGGCAAGAGCCTGTTATTGTCCACGCTCAAGGCATATTTTGAAGGGAAAAAGGAACTGTTCAAGGGGCTTGCCATAGAGCGACTGGAGACGGGGTGGCAACCTCATGCTGTGCTGACACTAAGTCTGGCTACCTATAATCCGACAGGAGACGGTAATCTTGAGGATATTCTTGACAATCAGTTTCAGATATGGGAGCAAGAGTATGATGTTAAAATCAAATCTGAAAGTCTCTCCTCTCGTTTCGGTAATATTATACGTGCGGCTAATAATGTCTCAGGTCAGTCTGTCGTGATTCTTGTTGACGAATATGACCATCCTCTTATATCGTCCATGCATGATGAGGAAAAACTTGAGAAGAACCGTCAGCTTCTCAAGTCAATATATGTAAATATCAAGGATTTGGATCAATACATCCGTTTTGCGATGCTGACAGGTGTTAGTCGGTTCAGCAAGATGACTATCTTCAGTGGGCTGAATAACCTTCGTGACATATCGCTTAATCAGCAATATGCCGCAATTTGTGGTATAACCGAGAAGGAACTGACGGAGAACTTCCGGCAAGGTATCGAACTGCTCGCCGAGAATAACGATACGGATTATGACGGTGCCGTCAAATTGCTGAAGGACAATTATGACGGTTATCATTTCACGAAAAACAGTCCGGATATCTACAATCCGTTCAGTCTATTGTGGGCTATGGCGGACGGAGAGATTGGTTCTTACTGGTTCCAGAGTGGTACGCCTGAATTTCTTGTAAGACAGATTCAGAAAGGAAATAGTTTCCTTCCGGAGATGTTTGAGGAGACTGTTGACGAGAGCATCCTGACCTCAAACGATATATTCGACACTCAGCCTACGGCTTTGCTTTATCAGACGGGCTACCTGACGATAAAGAGATTTGAGAAGCCGGATGACTATCACCTTGGTATTCCCAACTTGGAGGTGCGCAAGGGTCTGTTTGAGAATCTGGCCAAGTATTATTTCGACAAGGGCGATTCCGTGGTTTACAACAATGTGCGCCAGGTCAGGAAACTTCTTGAGAACCGTAACATCGACGAGGCTATGGAACGTCTGCGCATATTCATGGCCGGTATTCCATACGAATTCTCGGAAAAGGCCAACGAATTGCATTATGAGAACAATCTGTTCATCATATTCATGCTTATCGGCGTGAATGCGCGGCCAGAATGGCACACATCGAACGGCCGTATAGATTTGTTGCTCAGTATGCGCAACAACATCTACATCATCGAGCTAAAGCGTGACGGCACCCCCGACGAAGCGTTGGCCCAGATTCATGAGAAGGACTACGACCGTCAGTTTACCGGTGACCCACGCCCCATTATCAACCTCGGCATCACCTTCAGCACCGAGACCCGCAACATCACCGCCTGGAAAGCCGAAGTCGGTGAATAGTCAGATTATTATTTAGGTGTCGGGATTGTGTCGGTGGAAATTGGCGAGGGCTGACGCGGGAGTCGTGTTGGCGTAACAATAGAGACAGCCATGAGGACAGGTGTTGTATTGGCCGATGTCCTTGGAAGCGACGCATCCACAGAACTTGCGCTGTCCGCTGTCGCGGTTTACGCGGGTGCGGATGGCATAAAGATTGTCTGATACTTCCCATGCTCCCGCCGGCAGAGTCGATTCTCCGAATATATTCCGTTCCTTAGGGTTGATCTCGATGCCAAGATATTTTATCAATTCCTGATCGCGCCATGCAATTCGGGAAATGAGTTCGTCATCCACACATCTGTTGTGGCAGATGCCGTATGGAGCCAAGTCAATACGCTCCGAGCAAGTGGCAAGATGATAGTTCCAGCCTTCTGATTTGTTGACGAGAGCGATTCCTTGAGCCATTTCATGCATCGTTTCGTCCGTCCATTCAGTGTAAGAAATGCCTCCGTTTCTGAGGTTGCCGCTTACTTTACGATACGATGCGATGTCCGCAAAACTGAAAACCATCTTTTCAGTATAGCCTTTCAGTAAGTTGCCGATTCTGCAGATTTTTTCAATCAGTGAGTCAATACTGATTTTATCTGTAAGTATCAAAGGATCAAATCTCCATACTACACTTCCGAATCCCAGCATATCGACAAGTCTGCGGAATGTATCAATTCGTTTCTCAAACCCCGGCACTCCCGGTTCCAATCTTTCATGCTCATAGTCATTAAGGGTATATTGGAGATAGCAATTGATGCCTTTCTCTTTTAACTGCGGCAGGTATCGAATAAGTGGCTCTGGATTCTTTGACCAAAATACAATGAATCTTACGTCCTTGAGCGGCACGTAAATATCGGTGCCATTGAACGGATTGCGCCAACGGCAATAACCACGCTCAAGACTCCGGAAAAACCAGTCGGAGTAAAACGCGGGCACATCGGTGGCTCTGCTCACAGATAGAATCTTTGGAGCCGTCGCTTCGACTTCTCTGCCATCTTGGGTTAATATTTTAGTCTTTACCTGCTTCACAATGCAAAACTAATAGTAATCACTGCCTGATATTATCATCAATGTGTTTAATAATGTTAAACTTTTTGTAGTAGCGCGGGCTGTCCCCAGCCGCGCACAACCAATGACCATAGTCCTATGTTATTTTTCATAAGGCTTTTAACCGTGTCTATGCGCGGCTGGGGACAGCCTACGCTACTATCTTTCGAAATTCATATCAAGAATTGAGAAATCTCGTGCGTAAATGCTTGACTGCTATAAGGACTAACAATATAGTGGCTGCAATGGCGATAAACCAGGGGAGGACTGTGGAACGGGAGGATTTTGCGGAGTCTGAAGGTGCGGGGTCGTGCACTTTGACCGGGACGGGCTTTTCGATGACGCGGTCTTTGTAGATGGTGTCGGTGGTGACGGTGACCTGGACCGGTAACGGCGTATTCTTGTGGCGTAGTGAGTGACGCAATGAACCGTCGGGGCGGATCTGTGCCTCGCTCACGGCGTAGTCGGATTCCAACACCGAGACGCTGTCGAATGTCTCGCGCTCCGATTCCTGCGACGGAATGCGAATATACACGGTGTCGGTATGCCGGGTGTGAACCTCGCGGGTTGACATGGAGGTCTGCAAGGTAACCGTTTCGGGAACAGGAGTCTGGTTGCGATGCGAACGGCAGCCGCACAAAACGGCGAGGATTAACATGGAAAGAATAAGTCTGTTATAATTCATAATGATTTGAGATATTGGGTTATTGCGGTTACGTGGAGGTCTGCGATTTCGGATTTGCCACGCTCGGAAAGGAGATAATCAACATCGTGGCGATTGTCCTGAAACATGTTTTCGGTCAGGACTGCCGGGCATTTCGTATCGCGCAGGATGGCGAAGTTACCGGTAAAGAACGGCTCGAGTGAGCGGTTGCCTTTCAGGTTGAGTCTTACGGCCTCGGCATTGAGCAAAGATGCTAACTGTCGGGAACGCTGTGATGCGTTTGGCGCTACCCAAGCCGTCCATCCTGAGGCGTTATGCCATTGGCCAGTGCCGGCGGCATTGACGTGAATGGAAACCAACAGTACGTTGTCAGAGCCGGCATCGGCACAAACGCTGTTGACACGTCTGACCCGTTCGCGTAGCGAAACGTCGTTGAGTTCCGGCACTAACAGCCGGGCGTCATAACCCAGTGATTTCAATTTGTCACAGACACAGCGCGCTATCTCGCGTGTCCATGCATATTCGCGCAGCCTGCCATCAGGACTGCATTTGCCAGGAGTCTCGGCCCCGTGACCATTGTCAATAAGTATTATGTTAGAAGTCATAGTGATTAGGTGTTCTGAATGGAGGTTGAAGTTACTGAGGTGAAGGCGTTGGGAGGGAGGCGGTGAGGGCATGTCAGGTTGTCGCAGCGATGCAGGGCGAGGTCGAGTTCGACGGCGCCCTTGGCCTGTGTCAGCGAGATTACCTCGCCGTTGAGCGAACGTACCAGGCCGGTCTGTTCCGCGAAGCGTTCCTCCTTTTCCTTTAGCTGCTGTTGCAGGAACTCGATCATCTCCTTCATGGTGCGAAACTCCGAGAGGTCGGCCTGGCTGTCGGCCATGCGCGCGTTGTTACGCCGGTTCATTATCAGATTCGCCGTCCATTTCAGCAGATCCAGCCCGCCCAGCGCACCAAGCACCGCCACGGCAGCCTGCCATAAGTTTTCAGTAGTCATATTCATTTCAGTAATAGTGTTTGTAACAGTGATTGATTGATTTTGCTGCAAAATTAAAGCCGGCTCCCCGGCCGGCTTCCTTATCGGTTAAAACAATAAGTGCCGCGCTGGGTGGCAGCGCGGCACTTATGTTCGATTCAGAATTTATTCAGTAATATGGAGGAGGTAAATCAATATTTGCGGTAAGTGTGGCCACCGTCCGTAAGGCGGTTGCCGCTTTTGGTCAGAATTGTCCCTTTCTCGGGAATGTACACTTTGCCGTCCTCATAAACATACGTATATGTGTATGAGGGATTATCGTTGGAGGAATACAGCGAGCTTTTGCCAATCTGGTTGGTATAGCCTATCAACTCGCTTGTGGGAGCCTTATAACCGTCATGGCAGTAACACCACTTCACGGTGTTGTCGTTGACGAAGTAATAGGAATAGCCATAACCGCTGCCGTCTATCTCGGCGTAAACGCCATTCAGTCCGTCACCATCGCTCTTGCAGCCGGTCATGATGCCGGTTATCAGCACCATGGAGAGCAGGAGCATCAAATGTTTCATTGTTTTGTTCACTTGTGTTGTTATTTATTGGTTTGCATTGCAAAATTACGAAATATGATTGTGATAAAAATCTACAGCGCCTGTCACATTCTGAATCAAAGTACGCAATCGCATCCCAACACGCCGAAAATCGCGTCTGTCCCGCCAAATTAAAAAATCTTGAAAAATGTATCTGTTGAAATTATAAAAATAATATTTGTCAGAAGTTTTTATTTTCGTAAAGAATTATTAACTTTGCGGTGCATATCGCTCGCAGAAGCCCGATATGGGCAGAAGGGGCGGGAGCAGACATAACGAATAGCGTTTATCCGCGCTGATTCTTGACAGTCTGAAATTCTCGCAAAATTTCAATCAATAGTCAAGGATTGGGCAACGGTAGATGCCTGCGGTGATGTAATGTATGCGTTCAAGCCATATCCGCGAGGATATGTCCTGATGCTTAGATTGCATATACGGCGTAGGGCTTCTGCGTTGCCGTCCGACTATTGATGGGCAATGCGAGAAGCCTCAGACTGTAGGACGGCAACAGATACAGATTCCTACGCTATCTTTTTATACTAACCTAACGCCAACGAGGGGAAGACCGAGGCAACAGTTATTTTTAGAAGCGTTTGTTAGACTTTCCCTCGATGATTTTGAATTACGCGTGTCACGAAAAAACATATCAGGATACGCGTGGCCGGTCGAATTCGCTGAGATGACTTGCACAGACTCTCACGCTTCAATACTAATCTAAATCCTTATCTGGAGAGTTTATAAGGAATGGTATTTCAATCATGAAAGCAAACAGAATGCTGTTGGCATTGGTAGTGGCAATCGTTGGTCTGCTGCCGTTTTCCGGGTTTGCCCGGGGCTTTGATTGGGAGATATCGCCAAAATATGTCGGCGAAATGCACGTCGGCTATAAGACCACCACACATGCGAGTGGAATGGATTTGTATACCGGCATGGTGGAACTCGGTACATTGCAAGGCGTATCCCTGAACAAATATCTTGACATAATGGCCGGGGTAGATGCGTTTATGATGACACACTATTACAAAGACCAAGGGCTTCGCTTCGGAATGAACGTGTATGTAGACGTCCGACCTGCATACCCCATTACAGACAAGTTTAAAGTGTTTGTCGATCTGGGACTTGGCGGAGGTTTCAACATCAAGTCCAAGCCAAAACTCGGCAGCGGGTTCTACTGTCAGTTCGGACCTGGTCTGAGATTCCGTAAATTCAATTTGTCATTGGGACTTCAGAGCATGGGAACCGGGAAGGGTTCTACAGGATTCTTCACTAAGGTTGGTATCTATTTCTAATTATCGAAAAGTATGGACGAAAAAAGAATTAACAGACGCGCATTCTTCAAGAAAGCAGCGAGTGCGGCACTTCCGATAATCGCAGCTGTCACAATGCCTACGATTCTTACATCGTGCGAGATTGACGAGCCATATCCCGGCGGAGGATCCGGATGCAGTTCGTGCAAAGGTTCTTGCAAGGGATCCTGCGGGTCAGCATGTACCGGACAATGTACCTCCAGTTGTAAAGGTACCTGTACATTTGGGTGTGACATGACATGCAAAAATGCATGTAAAAGAACGGCCAAAAAAGGCTAAATAATAATTACCGGCATGGATAAGGCTGCCTTATCCATGCCGGAATCTCATAATTTTATGATTAGGGAAATAGAAAAAGAATGGGAAGAAGGGAATGCCAAAAACATTACTTTCATTGTTACCAAAGATTGTCAGCTTGCATGTAAATATTGCTATCTGGTTGGAAAGAACGAGAAGGAGCGAATGAGTTTTGATACTGCTAAGGCAGCCGTAGATTATATTCTCGCCCGACCGGAAGAATTTAAAGAAGATTCAGTGGTATGGGACTTCATAGGAGGAGAACCATTCCTTGAAGTTGACCTTATAGATAGGATATGCGACTATATAAAGACCGAAATGTTCCGGCTGAACCATAAATGGTTCAATTCATATCAGTTTTCATTCGCTACCAACGGAATCAATTATGATTCAGATAAGGTACAGAACTTTATAAGAAAAAATAAGGAGCATCTGTCTATAGGCATCACAATCGATGGGACCCGTAAAAAGCATGATCTCAATAGGATTTGGAAAGGCGATGGCCCGGAACGTGGCAGCTACGACTCAGTGGTCCGTAATATCCCATTGTGGCTCAGTCAGTTTCCTGATGCTGCCACCAAGGTGACGATAAGTAGTGCGGACATTCCATACGTATGTGAAAGCGTTTTGCATCTATACTCATTGGGCATCAGGGAGGTAGACATAAACGTAGTGTTTGAGAATGTATGGAAAGAAGGAGATGACATTAGTTTCGAGGAACAGCTTATAGAACTCGCAGACAGGATAATCGATGGTAAATACTATGAAGAATATGCCTGTTCGTTTTTTTCAGAAATGATAGGCCGACCACTCGATCCGGTATCAGACAATCAAAACTGGTGTGGCGCGGGACAGATGCTTGCCGTTGACGCATCCGGATATTTCTACCCATGTACGCGTTTCGCCGGTTATTCCTTACGCAGCAAATCTCCGGTGATAATCGGAGACGTACAGCATGGAATAAACAAGAATCTTCTCAGGCCTTTTTTGGCTTTGGATAGAATCTCCCAGTCTCCGAGGGAGTGTATGGAATGTGAAGTGGCCTCAGGCTGCGCATGGTGCCAGGGCGAGAATTTTGACTCGGCAGCGACTCCCACCATATACAGGCGTTCTACAGCCATCTGTAAAATGCACAAGGCAAGAGTGCGTGCCAATAATTATTATTGGAACAGACTTTATAAGAAACTCGACAATGAAGAAGCCAAAATGTCGTGACATAATATTATCTGAATCATGTTGAAATATATAACAGTGCCACTTTCGGACAACAGTGTGTCGCTTTGCCATTACCCTACCGGTGCTGCATCCGACAATACGACTTTTATCAATGAAAAGATTCTGTCCGAGATTATCAAGTGGTCAATGAAAGAGAATCTTTCAGTACAATTCATATATCCGGAAGGAAAAGCGCCCGTATCGTTGAATAGTATAATCGAGAGTGTGGATAATATCAAGATAGTGCCGGTAACTGCAGAAGATAAAGATCTTCTGTCGTGTGCGGATGTCATTGTATCCGATACTTTCGACATGCGTACTGTGTTTGCAGACAAGGTATATGTAGTGAGGGCAACCCTTAACCGATTTATGGAATCCGAGGCAAGTGTCTTGCGGTTGGTGCGGGATGTGAAACGTCTGAATGTCGTATTTACGGATGTACCGTCATTCTCCGAACGTGACATAGATAAGTACGGCGACATATTGCAAAGACTGGGGGAATCTATTGCCTCCGATTTGGCTAATGGCAGGAATCTACAGTTCAATCTCCTTACTGACCGCATGATGCTTACGTCCATGAACAATTGCAATGCCGGATATGAAAGTGTTGCCGTATCATCGGATGGCAAAATTTATCCGTGTCCTGCGTTTTTAGGCAATCCGCGATTTGAATGTGGCGATATAATGACGGGATTGACTGCTCCTGACCGAGTCTTATATGAAAGACGTTGCGCCCCTATATGCCGTATTTGTGATGCGTTTCATTGCAAACGTTGCGTATGGCTCAATCATACGTTGACTCACGAGGTCAATACTCCCGGCTGGCAACAATGCGTGATGGCTCATATCGAAAGGAATGCGGCTCGACAATTACTCAAAAAAATAAGGGGAACGGCTCCTGGTTATTTACAAGGAGTGGATATTCAGGAGATAGACTATATGGATCCGTTTACAAAGTTAAATGTCAAATGAAAAAGGAAGTAGGAAAAGTCACGCCACAGGAGCGTGATGAGATTAAACGACTCTTTGAACGCCGTATGGGACTTGTGGAGCTGGCCAAGATTGTAAATGCATCCGATACAGAATTATACGACCGTTTAGTGACCGATTTGGGTGATAACTCTACAAAATTCCAACAATGGTGGGATAAGATGAGTGAAAAGTATGACTGGGAATCATCCGACGAAGGGAATTGGGAAATTGATTTCCAGACTTGTATAATCTATTTAAACGTACCGGAATGATGTTGTTGATGATAGGCGCCACTGAGTTGCTTCTGATCAGCGGGGTGGTGCTGTTGATATTCGGAGGCAAGAAGCTGCCCGAACTCATGAAGGGTATGGGCAAGGGTGTAAAAAGCTTCAAGGAAGGAATCGCCGAGCCGTCTCAGGAAGAAATTGACCGTCGAGTTGAGGAGGAAGTGCAGCGCCGGGCAGATGAACGTGAATCGGGCATCCATGCTTGTAATTCTGATGACATAAAGGACCCGGTTAAAGATAGTGGGGCTGAAAATGAGTAAGTCCGAGTCCACGGACGACATGCTTACATTCGGAGGGCATCTTGAGGTATTCCGCAAGATGCTTTTCCGAATTATTGCTGTTGTTATTGTTCTGGCAGGTGTGATATTTTACTTCAAGACTGAAACCTTTCAGATTCTGCTTGCTCCCAAGGATTCTGATTTCGTAACGTTCAGATTTATAGAGCAATTGTTGAATGCCTTAGGAATGCCTTTTCATTTCCGTGAATATGATATTCCGCTTATCAATACGGAACTGTCCTCGCAGTTCATGACGCATATCACAGTATCCTGTATACTCGCCGCTCTGCTGGCGTCTCCGTATATCGTAATTGAACTATTCAGATTTATTTCTCCGGCTCTATACGAAAGCGAGAAGCGATATTCCTATATAGTGGCAGTAGTGGTATACGCTCTGTTCATATTAGGATTGCTGATGAGTTATTTTGTATTGTTTCCGATTTCATTTCAATTTCTTGGGAATTATCAGGTAAGCGACCGGATAGCGAATACAATCACTCTCGATTCATATATTTCTACGTTCACTACATTGGTATTTCTGATGGGTGTTGTGTTTCAACTGCCGGTCATTGCGTATGTGCTTGGCAAAATGGGATTTATTTCTGCTCCACTTCTAAAGGGATATAGGCCATACGCTTTGATTGTCATAATGGTTATTGCAGCAATAATTACGCCTCCGGATCTGTTTACGCTTGTTCTTGTGACAGTCCCGATATATGCACTTTATGAAGTAAGCATACTTATCTTAAAGAGAATAGCGCCTGGAGATATGGACGAAGATGTTGAGTCAAATCGGGAATAAGATGATTATAAATATAAAGAGAGGGTGCGGCGGAACGGAAGTTCCGGCACACCCTCATCCTCGGTTGTAATTACTGAGATTTGTTTTCCTTATCTATTAGTTGGTCTGCTCGACCATGTAGGGGTTGAGCTCGCCCCACTTGTCGATGGGAGGCATGATGCCCAGTGCGATGACTTCGTCGCGGAGCTTGCACAGGTGCTTGTAGCTCTGCTCGAGTTCGGCTGCCTCCTCGGGAGTGCCCTCTACGACCTTGAACGATGCGCCGTTCTTGTCGATGGTGGTCTCCATGGCCATCATGATGTTGTGGAACTTGGCGTCGTTTACATATACGCCTGCGGGCCAGCGGAATGCGGGACCACCCATAGCGGCTGCAATCATCTCGATCGACAGATATGCGGGGCTCTGGAACGAGCTGCGGCCGCGGAGCTCGATGATGTTCTTGCCACCCTGGATCACGCGTACCTTCATGGCCTCCCATTCATTCTCGGGAAGTGCTTCGGTGCCGATGATCTCGGTCAGAGGCTTGCCGTTTACCATCGTGGTGCTGGCGTATACGGCCATCTGCTCGCCGTGGCCGCCGTATGTGCGGGAGTTGGTGATCAGATCCGGGGAGATCTTGAACCACTTGGCCAGCTCGTTGCGCAGACGTGTGCTGTCCAGTGCGGCCAGTGTGGTGACGCATCCGGGCTTGACGCCGCTGTACAGCAGTGTTACCAGACCGGTGATGTCGGCGGGGTTGAAGATAACCACGATGTGCTTTACATCGGGGCAGTACTTGCGCACGTTCTTACCGAAGTCCTCGGCAATCTTGCAGTTGCCTGCCAGCAGGTCCTCGCGGGTCATGCCCTCCTTACGGGGTGCGCCGCCGCTCGATACGATGTACTTGGCACCGGTGAAGGCGGTCTCGATGTCGTCGGTATAGGTGATGTTCATGCCTTCGAAGCCGCACTGCAGCATTTCCTCGGCAACACCCTTCAGTCCCTTTGCATAGGGATCGTACAGACAGATGTTGGGAGTAAGACGCATCATAATGGCGGTCTGGGCCATGTTGGAGCCAATCATGCCGGCTGCGCCGACAATCAGAAGCTTTTCATCTGTGAGAAAATTCATGATTAATACTTTTTATTGGGTTATATTAATATGTTGTGTCTAATTTCATGGCGGTTGTTACGGTCTTCCGTCACAGATATTACACGCTGCGGGGAGGATTGTTCCAACGTTTGTGCAAATTTAGTAATTTTTTGTTATTTTTGCAACATCAAGATGAGGAATGATGCCTAAGACGAAAACCGTATATTTCTGCAATAATTGCGGATATGAGAGTGCCAAGTGGCTGGGCAAGTGTCCGGGCTGCGGGGAATGGAACAGTATGGTCGAGGAGAAAGTGTCGGTCAAGGAGAGTAAGGGCGGCAAACGCGGCAAACGCGGACTGGTGAAAAGCTCGCGACCGGTGAAACTGTCGGAAATAGAGGTGGGCGAGGAAGTGCGCCTCAAGATGCCGAGCGATGAGCTGAACCGTGTGTTGGGGGGCGGCCTGGTAGCTGGCAGTCTGACGCTGATAGGGGGCGAGCCGGGCATAGGCAAATCCACTCTGCTGCTGCAGAATATCCTGTCGATACGCACACGCCGGATACTGTATGTGTCGGGCGAGGAGAGTGCCGCGCAGCTCAAGTTGCGCGCCGACCGTCTTGGCAAGGTGTCGGAGAACACCTTCATCCTCTGCGAGACCAATCTGAGCGCCATCTTCACGCAGATCGAGAACGTGAAGCCGGAGCTTGTGATAGTCGACTCCATCCAGACAGTCATGTCGGACGAGATAGAGTCGGCCGCAGGCAGCGTGTCGCAGGTGCGCGAGTGCGCCGCCTCGTTGCTGCGCTATGCCAAGGAAAGCGGCGTCCCGGTAATCTTAGTGGGTCATATTAATAAGGAGGGATCTATCGCCGGCCCCAAGGTGCTGGAGCATATCGTGGACACGGTGCTGCAGTTCGAGGGCGACCGGCAGTATCTGTACCGTCTGCTGCGCGCCATCAAGAACCGTTTCGGCTCCACCAACGAGATAGGCATATACGAGATGGTGTCCAAAGGACTGCGCGAGGTGAAGAACCCGTCGGAGATGCTGCTGTCGGAAAACCGCGAGGAGGAGATGAGCGGCATGGCCATCGGCGTTACGATGGAAGGTGTGCGCGCGTTTCTTGTGGAGGTGCAGGCTCTCGTATCCGGGGCGGCTTACGGTACACCGCAGCGATCGGTTACGGGATTCGACCAGCGACGGCTCAACATGCTGTTGGCCGTATTGGAAAAGCGGGCGCGTTTTCGTCTCGGGCAGAAAGACGTGTTCCTGAACATAGCGGGCGGTCTGAAAGTGACCGACCCGGCATTGGATTTGGCGGTGGTGGCCGCCGTGATGTCGTCGAATTTCGACATGTCGCTGCCGCCACGCACGGCATTCGCCGGCGAGGTGGGCCTGTCGGGCGAGGTGCGCACCGTCACCCGCGTGGAGCAGCGTGTGGCCGAGGCCGAGAAATTAGGATTCAACACCATCTACATTCCCAAAGGGAACCTGAAGGGAATGTCGCCCAAATTCAAAATCGATGTGGTGGAGGTTGGCAAGGTGCAGGAGCTGGTGCAGTCTCTGTTCGGACACGGACGCAACCGAGCCGCAGACAATCAGGAATAATAAACAGGCGGCATATACATAAACAAAACAGCATATACAAAGCAATGTATACAAAGAGGAGGGAGTGTCGACTGCGGCACTCCCTCCCCGGTTAAATTCAAAATCAAAAGTCGGCTGAACGGATCTTCCTTATTTCTTGGGCGACATCCGGACAGTTCTGGCCAGTGTGCCGGGTTCCTTGCCATCGGGCAGGTCGGCCGCGCTTTCCACGACCTTGAATCCGAAGCTGATTACGCCGAAAGCCAGTGACTTGTCCACCTGAAGCACGTTCATGCGCATACCTAACAGGAACTTGCCGGCCGAGAAGTTGTCGGTGGCGATTGCAGCTCCGTATGGAGCGATGACCGATGTGCCCAACGGGAAGCCGTCGAGTACGTACGTCACCTCGTTCACCATGGCTTGCTTGTTGTCGTTGCCCTTGCATGTGACGCTCTGGATCTTGAGCGAGTCGCCTTTTACGATATAGATGGCATCCTCGCCTTCGACTACATTATCGAATGTGACAGTGATGTCTACGTCCGGCAGGTCGTTGTCGGAATCGCACGATGCCAGAAACCCTAAGGGCAACAGCAGCAACAGGTAAAGTAACTTTTTCATCTTTGTTTCGAATTAGAGCAATTGATTATTATGTGCGGAATCGAATCCCAGTGTCGGTTCCTTTTCCTATAATAACAAATAACGAAGATAAAAGATTAAAGTATGTAAATTGCGGAAAAAGTGTTATCTTTGTAACATGGAATCGAAAATATACGAAACGATCGACGATGAAGTCGTCGTAACGGATAATAAGGCCGGGTGCGCCGTCGAGTCCCCGAAAAGCGGCGAACGGCTGGTGGACTACCGTAACGTGACGATAGAGCGTGCCGCCCGCGTGGTGCTGAAAGGCGTGACGTTCGGCGTGTCGGAAGGTGAGTTCTGTTACCTGACCGGCAAGGTGGGCAGCGGCAAGAGCTCGTTGCTCAAGACCCTGTATGCCGAGGTGAAAATACCGGAGGGAGACACGGCGCGGGTGCTGGACTACGACCTGTTGCGGCTGCGCAGCCGTCAGATACCGGGACTGCGCCGCTCGCTGGGCATCGTGTTCCAGGACTTCCAGCTGCTGCAGGACCGTTCGGCGGCCGCAAACCTGCGCTTCGTGCTGAAGGCCACCGGCTGGAAGTCGAAGGGTGAGATCGAGGACCGCATCGAGGAGGTGATGAAGGCCGTGGGAATGGAAAACAAGGCATACAAGATGCCTCATGAACTCAGCGGCGGCGAACAGCAGCGAGTGGTGATAGCCCGCGCATTGCTCAACAGCCCCAGGCTGATACTGGCCGACGAGCCTACCGGAAACCTCGATCCGCAGACCGGATACCAGATAGTGGACCTGCTGCACAGACTTTCGGACCAGGGCACCGGAGTGATCATGGCCACCCACAACATGCAGATGGTGGAGGATTTTCCGGCCAGAGTGCTCCGTTGCGAGAACAAATCGCTGATTTGATTCGCGCCGGAGCCGAATCGTGACGGTTAACGGTCAGATTTTTGCTTAAAAATTTCGTAATGCAGAAATAATTCCATAATTTTGTGACACCATGAAAGCTCCGTAGTAATGCGGGTCTTAATATTACAGCATAATCCGTGATAAACGGATATTGAATTATAGAAAAAATTAGAGAATCAAATACCAAACCAATGGCAGAAAAGAAAGAAAAACTGTTCGACATGTTTTCGCCTGTGACCACCGAGGAGTGGAAGGCGAAAATCACAACGGACTTAAAGGGTGCTGACTTCGACCGTAAACTGGTGTGGCGCACCAACGAGGGGTTCAACGTACAGCCGTTCTATCGACTTGAGGATTTGTCGAAGCTGTCTCACTTAGGCAGCCTTCCCGGCGAGTATCCGTACGTTCGCGGCACACGCGCCGACAACGACTGGCTGGTGGCCCAGGCCGTACAGGGCGACACTCCCGAGGCTATGGCCGACCATATCCGCCACATCACCGACCGCGGCGTTGAGTCGCTGCGCGTCAAGTTGGGCAAGAATCCCGCCGAGGCGCTGAAGGTGATCCTGAAGGACGTGGACCTGAAGAAGACCGAAGTGAACATCGACTGCTGCCCCGGCAAAGCCGCCGAGGTTGCCGCCGTTCTGGTAGAAATGATCAAGGAAGCCGGAGCCGCCGACGCATTCCGCGGAGCCGTCAACTACAATCCGTTCCGCCGCCTGCTGAAGCACGGCCTGCCGTTCCCCAAGAACGCCGCAGAGGAGGGCATGAAGGTGTACGAGGCCGTTAAGGACGTGAAGGGCCTGCGTTGCTTCGCCGTCGACTCCTATATGCTGAACAACGCCGGAGCGTTCATCACCCAGGAAATGGGCTATGCGCTGGCCTGGGGTGCCGAATGGCTCACCATGATGACCGAAGCCGGACTCAGCGTCGATGAGGTGGCTCAGCGCGTCAAGTTCAACATGGGCATCAGCTCCAACTACTTCATGGAGATAGCCAAGTTCCGCGCCGGCCGCATGCTGTGGGCCGAGATCGTGAAGGCTTACGCACCGAAGGAGGACGACAGCTGCAAGATGTGGGTACACGCACTGACCAGCATGTTCAACCAGACTCTGTACGACTCGCACGTGAACCTGCTGCGTTCCATGACCGAGACGATGTCCGCCGCACTGGCAGGCGTGAATTCAATCGAGACACTTCCCTTCGACAGCTGCTATCAGACTCCCGACGAGTTCTCGGAGCGCATAGCACGCAACCAGCAGATTCTGCTGCGCGACGAGTCGCACCTCAACAAGGTGGTAGACCCTGCCGGAGGTTCATATTATATCGAGACGCTGACCGCCTCCATCGCCGAGCAGGCCTGGAAGCTGTTCAACGAGACCGAGGACGCCGGTGGCTTCGAGGCATTGCTGAAGCAGGGCGAGATCCAGAAGAAAGTGAACGAAAGCGGAACGAAGCGTCATCTCGACGTTGCACGCCGCAAGGAGAATCTGCTTGGCACCAACCAGTTCCCGAACTTCAACGAGACGGCGCTGCAGAAGGTGCAGGGCGAGAGCTGCGGATGCGGATGCGGCTGCCACCACGACGAGCCGGTAGACGGCGCCGTGGAATGGCTCAACATGGACCGCGCCGCCAGCCAGTTCGAGCAGCTGCGTCTTGACACGGAGCGTTCGGGCAAGCGTCCCAAGGTGTTCATGCTCACCATCGGCAACCTGGCCATGCGTCTGGCACGCGCCCAGTTCAGCTCCAACTTCTTCGCCTGCGCCGGTTACGAGATAATCGACAACATCGGCTTCGAGACGGTGAAGGAAGGCGTAGACGCCGCCATCGCCGGGAACGCCGACGTAGTGGTGCTGTGCAGCAGCGACGACGAGTACGCCCAGTACGCCCCCGAGGCTTTCAAGGAACTGGACGGCCGCGCCATCTTCGTAGTGGCCGGAGCTCCCGCCTGCATGGACGACCTGAAGGCACAGGGTATCGAGAACTTCATCCATGTCAAGGTCAATGTGCTTGACACGTTAGTAGATTTTAACGCCAAACTCCTTAAATAGCATGCGTCCGAATTTCAAAGACATAGATATAAATAAAGTAGTGATCGCCAAGGATCACAAGCCCGCTGCGGCGCAGGAATGGATGACCGCGGAGCTGATTCCCGTGAAGCCCGTCTATACCGAGGCCGACCTGGAGGGCATGGAGCATCTGAACTTCGTATCGGGTCTTCCTCCTTTCCTGCGTGGCCCGTACAGCGCCATGTACCCGTTGCGTCCCTGGACCATCCGTCAGTATGCCGGATTCTCCACCGCCGCCGAGTCCAACGCATTCTACCGCCGTAACCTGGCTTCCGGCCAGAAGGGTCTGTCGGTAGCGTTCGACCTCCCGACTCACCGCGGTTATGACGCCGACCACGAGCGCGTCGTCGGTGACGTGGGCAAGGCAGGTGTGTCCATCTGCTCGGTAGAGGACATGAAGGTGCTGTTCGACGGCATACCCTTGAACAAGATGTCGGTGTCCATGACCATGAACGGTGCCGTGCTGCCCGTGCTGGCGTTCTACATCAACGCCGGTCTGGAGCAGGGCGCAAGCCTTGAGGAAATGGCAGGTACAATCCAGAACGACATCCTCAAGGAGTTCATGGTGCGTAACACCTACATCTACCCACCGGCATTCTCGATGAAGATCATCGCCGACATCTTCGAGTACACGTCGAAGAACATGCCCAAGTTCAACTCCATCTCCATCTCCGGTTATCACATGCAGGAGGCAGGCGCCACGGCCGACATCGAGCTGGCATACACGCTGGCCGACGGTCTGGAGTATCTGCGCGCCGGTGTGAACGCTGGCATGGACATCGACTCGTTCGCTCCGCGTCTGTCCTTCTTCTGGGGTATCTCGATGAACTATTTCATGGAGATAGCCAAGATGCGCGCCGCACGTATGCTGTGGGCCCGGATCGTGAAGTCGTTCGGCGCAAAGAATCCGAAGTCGCTGGCACTGCGCACGCACTGTCAGACCTCCGGCTGGTCGCTGACCGAGCAGGATCCGTTCAACAACGTAGGCCGTACCTGTGTCGAGGCTATGGGTGCCGTCTTGGGCCACACCCAGTCGCTGCACACCAACGCCTTGGACGAGGCCATCGCGCTGCCTACCGACTTCTCGGCACGTATCGCACGTAACACTCAGATCTATATCCAGGAGGAAACCAACGTCTGCAAAGAGATCGACCCGTGGGGCGGCTCGTACTATGTGGAGAGCCTGACCAACGAGATCGCTCACCGCGCATGGGAGCACATCCAGGAGATCGAGAAGCTCGGCGGTATGGCCAAGGCCATCGAGACCGGTCTGCCCAAGCTGAAGATAGAGGAGGCCGCCGCACGTACGCAGGCACACATCGACTCCGGCAGCCAGACCATCGTGGGCATCAACAAGTTCCGTCTGGACCACGAGGATCCCATCGACATCCTGGAGGTGGACAACACCGAGGTGCGCAAGGAACAGTGCGCCCGTCTGGAGGAACTGCGCAAGAACCGCGACGAGGAGGCCGTGAAGAAGGCTCTGAACGACATCACGGAGGCTGTGAAGGATCCGTCGAAGGGCAATCTGCTCGACCTGGCCGTAAAGGCCGCAGGCCTGAGGGCGTCGTTAGGCGAGATTTCCGATGCCTGCGAGGCTGTGGTAGGACGTTATAAAGCTGTAATCAAAACCATATCAGGAGTGTATTCCAACGAAGAAAAGGGTGATCCCGAGTTTGAGGAGGCCCGCCGCATGGTTGCCGACTTCGCCAAGCGCGAAGGCCGTCAGCCGCGTATCATGATCGCCAAGATGGGTCAGGACGGTCACGACCGTGGCGCCAAGGTGGTTGCCACCGGTTATGCCGACTGCGGTTACGACGTGGATATGGGACCGTTGTTCCAGACTCCCGCCGAGGCTGCCCGTCAGGCAGTGGAGAACGACGTGCACATCCTCGGTGTCAGCTCGCTGGCCGCCGGCCACAAGACGCTGATTCCGCAGGTGATAGAGGAACTGAAGAAACTGGGTCGTCCCGACATCCTGGTTACGGCCGGCGGCGTAATCCCGGCTCAGGACTACGACTTCCTGTACAAGGCAGGCGTGGCAGCCATCTTCGGCCCCGGCACACGCATCCCGAAGTCAGCCATCGAAATGATCCGTATCCTCAACGAGGACCGCGAGGCTTGAGCTTAATTCGATAAGGAAGGACATTAAGGACATTAAAATTATTCAGAGAGGGCGCATCGCATATACGGTGCGTCCTCTGTTATATGTGTCGACCGGGCAATTTTAGCACCGCAGGTGCGTTAAAAAGTAGATGGAAAACGACAAACCCCTATACGAAATAATTGATGAAGACGAACTTCCGTATGCTTACGGTCAGGATGATCCGGACCGGCCCGCGGACCCTGATGTTGACGGCAGTGAAAAGGGAAAGAGCAGCCCGTCGCGCATTAGCCTGCTGTGGCGTGTCATGCTCGGCCCCGCCACCGGATGGAAAGACCTGAAACGCGCCTCGCTGAAAAAGGAAGCCGTGGCCTCGGTATATTTTTATCCGTTGTGTGTGGGCGCCGCACTGTCGCAGTTCGTCGATCTGATATACGAAGCAAACCAGTCGGTGCTGAAACTGATAGTCTCGGCACTGGTGATATTCGTGTCCTATATATTCAGCTACATCGTGCTTCCCATACTGGGACGCCCTTTCCTGTGCGCGGAAGCCAACAAGACGTTGGAAACAAATTTCGGCCGGAATGCGTTGATGGTATTGTTCTCCACGCTGGCTCTGTTTAAGGTGGCTTATAATGCCATACCGTTCATGGAGCCGGTGCTGGTGTTCCTGCCGCTATGGACCATCTATCTGATACACCGCCTCGTACCCGTGATGCGTGTGCCTAAGGAAAAGTGGGGTACTGCCACGGTGATTCTCAGTGTGCTCACCATCGGACTCCCGATGTTCTGGCAGTGGCTTTTCGCTGTATTGCTGCCGGGAGTGTGAGGCCTCGGACCGTGGAGATTTGGATAATTGCGGCACTTTGTGTAATTTTGGAATGCAATGAAGGCTAAGGATATTAACATACAGAACAAGAAGGCGCGCTTCAACTACGAGATAGGCGACACATATACCGCCGGAATAGTGTTGACCGGAACCGAGATAAAGTCGATACGGGACGGCAAGGCATCGCTGGTCGACTCCTATTGTCTGATCGAGAACGGCGAGGTATGGGTGAAGCAGATGAACGTGTCGGAATATTTCTACGGGTCGTACAACAATCATGTGGCCCGACGCGACCGCAAGTTGCTGCTTAACCGCAAGGAGATAGCCAAGCTGCAGAAGGCTTCGGAGAATCCGGGCTTCACTATCGTCCCTCTGCGCGTGTTCATCAATGACCGTGGACTGGCTAAGATGGTGATAGGCGTGGGTAGGGGCAAGAAGGAGTACGACAAGCGTCAGACCATGCGCGAGCGCGACGACAAGCGGCAGCTGGACCGGCTGTTCAAGAAATAACAAGCGATGGCTCCGAGAAAGATAGAGCTGTTGTCGCCGGCGGCGAACCGGGAAGTGGCCAAGGCCGCGATCCTGAGCGGCGCCGATGCCGTGTATATAGGCGCCACGAGTCATGGCGCACGCCATCGTGCCGCAAATTCAATTGAGGATATCCGCGAGGTAGTGGACTTCGCGCACATTTATCGCGCCCGTGTATATGTCACGGTCAATACTCTGGTTTACGACAACGAGCTGGAGCAGGTGCGCGAATTGATATGCCGTCTGTATGAAGCCGAAGTCGACGCGCTGATAGTGCAGGACATGTCGATACTGCGTATGGACATCCCGCCCATCGCGCTGCACGCATCCACGCAATGCGACACTCGCACACCGGACAAGGCCCGGTTCCTGGAATCCGTGGGCTGTTCGCAGATAGTGCTGGCACGCGAGCTGACAATACCGGAAATCAAGGATATTTGCGACACTGTCAGCGTGCCTGTGGAATGCTTCGTGCACGGCGCGCTCTGTGTCAGCTATTCCGGACGTTGCGGAGCGAGCCAGGCATGTCTGGGACGCAGCGCCAACCGTGGAGAATGCGCGCAGATGTGCCGTATGCCTTACACGCTGCGCAACGCCGACGACCAGGTGATTGAAAAAGACAAATATCTGCTTTCTTTGCGCGATTTCAATGCGTCGACACATCTGGAGGAAATGCTTGAGGCCGGTGTGTCGTCGTTCAAGATAGAAGGCCGGCTAAAGGATGTGGATTACGTCCGCAATGTGACGGCATATTACCGCAATGCCATAGACGAGATTATAGCGCGGAATCCCGAGCACTATATACGTTCGTCATACGGTGAAAGTGTCATAAACTACACTCCGCGGCTTGATAAGAGTTTTAATCGCGGATTTACCGATTATTTCTTAGGCTCGCGCCGACCGGGCAGGATGGCGTCGCTGCTGACGCCCAAGTCGATGGGAGAGGAGATAACGGACATCTCGATGCTGCATAACGGCGACGGCATCAGTTTCTTCAATGCGCGTGGGGAATACGAAGGTGTGAATGTGAACGGCATCCGCAACGGCCGTATCATCGGCTCGCGACCATTTGAGCTACCCAAGGGCGCTGTGATTCATCGCACCAACGACATAGAATGGAACAAATTCATGTCGGCCCGAATGCCTGAACGGACATTATGGGTTGACATGACCATTGACGAAGATAACCTGACACTGAAAGATGAACGGGGACTCACGGCTGAGGTATCGCTAAAGGATGTAATAAAGGACAAGGCGCAGAAGCCGATGCGGCCCGAACGAGTACTGGGCAAGTTAGGGGCTACGGTTTACCGTCTTCGAAATCTTGATAACAGACTGAATCCAGATACGTTCATTCCCGCCTCCGTACTGACTGAATTGCGTCGTAAAGGCACAGATATGCTCGACACGATGAACATAGAAAGCTATCTGTACGACAGTAGGCGTCCGGAGGACAAGGATGCCGTTTATCCCGATAAAAAAATGGATGCGCGAGGCAACGTGGCGAACATGATGGCGCGAAAGTTCTATAAGGATCATGGAGTAGAGGAGATGGAGACGGCCGTTGAAAAGAATTCGCGTTATGATGGCGCCGTGATGACAACGCGTTACTGTATGCTCCGCGAATTGGGAGCGTGTCAGCGCGACTGCAAGGATCCGGCTACACGTCGTCGGTTCAAACAGCCTCTCACCATCACCACCGGTCCACATACATTCCGGCTCGCATTCGACTGCGCCCGTTGCGAGATGTCCCTGTTCAAAGACTAATCTAATTTTAATCCATGTCTCACAAACTTACGGAACTGACCATAAGCCGCGACTGCGGATATGTGATGAGGGGAATCGCCATCATGATGATAGTGTTTCACAATTATTGTCATAGTATACAAGGTGTGACTTCGGAAAATGAATTTGAATTCTTTTACAGCAACATCACGTCGCTGATGACTCCGAAAGCGACGGCATTGAATTGGTTTTTCGATATTATGTCGTTCTTCGGGTGGTACGGAGTACCGGTGTTCATGTTTCTGTCCGGATATGGACTGGTGATGAAATATGAGCGTGGACGCACTTCCCTTAAGACCGGTCAGTTTCTGTTGCACAACTATCTCAAGCTCTTCTTTCTGATGCTTCCCGGAATTGTGGCTTTGATCTTGGTCACATTGTCGATTGCGATTCCCGACGGGCATTTAGGAGCCAGATATATAGTCGATTACATCTGTCAGTCAAGCATGTTGCCTGATGTAGTATATCCGTGGTGGAAGCCAAAGCCAGGAGTGTTCTGGTATTTCGGAGTGACGATGGAGTTTTATGTGGTCTACGCATTGTTGATATATCGGAAGCCAAAGTGGTGGTTGTGGGCATGTGTCGTGCTGTCTGTCGCGTTACAGCTGATCACACCTCCGGAATCGGAAACGATGACATGGATTCGACATAACGTAACCGGATGGGCCATTGTTTTTGTAATGGGCGTTTTATATGGGCGTACGGCCAGGATACGGCGCAGTGTTGCGGTGATTCTTGTCATTCTCTCGGCGGTATTTATTCTGCCGTCGATGATGAATTGGATTACATGGCAATTCTCCGTCCCGGCATGTGTGGTGGTTGCAATTGTTTTGGCTAAATGGTCCATGAGAATATCCGGATGGCGGAATTTCTGGATATGGATAGGCAGACTGAGTCCGATGCTGTTCGTAGCACATCCTGTGGCACGAGAAATTATTTTCAAGACAATAGATCTGAAGGGACCGGCTTTATTCCCTTTGTCAGTGTATCTTTGTATTACTTTTCTGTTGGCTTTGGTTTTCCATTACTTCACCACCGCCTGCTATCGACGCTGGCTCAAATGACTGTTTGAACAGTCCCGTGAATACGGAGGCAGAGACGGAGGGGTCGACCGAAATCTCGAGCAGATGACGTCCGGGGCCGAACAGATCGGGGAGGACCGCGTTCAGTGCTGTCTCGGAGTCGGCATGAAGGTAATTCCATCCGAATGCGCGGCATAGTCCTTCCAGCGGCAGCTGACGAGGAGCGCAGAGCATTTCTTCCCGAATCGGAAGTCCGGATGTAGCGCGGATGCATCGGAATATGCCGCCCCCACCGTTGTTGAGAACCACAATCTTGAAATCGTCAGGCACAATGTCCAGTCCCATAATCTCCGGAGCATAAGAGAAGGACATGTCTCCTGTGACCAGCATTGTCGGACCGGCATAGCACACGGCTGTTCCGACGGCCGTGGCGTTGCCACCCTCTATGCCCGAGACACCACGGTTGCACCAGCAGGCGTGCGGCATCGGTGCCAGGCCAAGCCCCGCATATCTGACTGCCATGCCGTTTGAGAAAAACAGATTGAATTTGCGGGGTAAGGCATTCATGAGTCTGTCCATTGCTTTCAGTTCGGACCATGGCGCGGCACCGATATATGCATTGGCTTGTTTTATGGCCTTCTGACGGGCATTACACCAAGCTCCGGCATAATCGGAAGCAGCGGTTTCCGGATACGTTCCGTGGCCTTTCATCCAGCGGACAATCGATGCGAATCCCCGGAAAAATAGAGCCGGATCTGCTTCAATGTGGAGTGTCAGCGACTGGAAACAGTCCACTCCCGAATCGGTATCGCCTAAAGTCCAGCATTCAGCCTGCGGACAAGAACGCAAAAATTTCTTGAGCCGCGACGACACGACGGCACCTCCTGTGGAAATGATGACATCCGGACGCAATGATCGTATGGTCTTATCGTCGGCAGCCAGGACCAAGTCCGTGACGCAGGCGTCGGGATGTCCGACCAGGTGCAGGTTCGACAGAGGCTCCGCGCAGATGGCCGTCTGTGGCAGCTGCAGAAACGTGGCCAACGATTTGTTGAGCCTTGAATCCGGACTCATGGATCCGGCCACCACCAGAATTTTCTTGCCGGCCACTGTCACTGCCAGTTCCCTATATTGCGCCGGAGTCAGTGTCTTGGGCCCTTTTAGCGTCTTTATGTTCCGCACTGAGGCGGAAGCCGAAGTCTCATCCGTCTCGGTTGTCTCTCCGATTGGCGCGTCTATCCGCACATTTATGTGCACGGGGCCGGGGATGCCGGACGTAGCCGTTATCCATGCCTCGTTGGCCATGCGGTTCACGTACCATTCATATTCGGAATCGAATGCCGTATTGCCGCATTCGACCGATTCTCCGTCAGAAACGGGAATGTCAAAACTTCTCTTTACTATGTTCCGAAGTGCGCCGGGCTGCCGCATGGTCTGCGAATCATTCTGGTCGATCCATCGACGTGGCCTGTCGGCCGACACTACGATGAGCGGCACATGACGGTGGAAGGCCTCGGCTACGGCCGGAGCGTAATTCAGGAGTGCCGATCCGGATGTGCAGCATAACACCACGGGCCTGTTGGAGGCCATGGCCATACCAAGGGCCACGAACGCGGCGGCGCGTTCGTCGACAACGACATGTGATCTGATCTGCGGCCGTGCGGCTATGGCCATCAGCAAGGGTGCGTTGCGGCTGCCGGGACTTGCCACGGCAGCGCGCAGTCCCTGTGCCGTCAATACATCGAACAGCACGCGGCAATTGGTCTTGGCCGTATCCATATCAGGCATGGCATGAGTTGATGATATACGCCATCTTTTCCATCAGATCCGGTTTGTTCTCGTTGGTGCGCAACGGCGCGCCGAGAGCCTTGCGTTTCAGCGATGACTTGAGCGCGCTCGACATGCCGGGCATGGACTGAGCGGATACGATTTCCCATCCGCATACATGATTCAAGGTGCTGGACACGGCACTTTTGCCATCGGAGTTTACATGCCCCTGCTCTATTTCCGTCAATGGCTCCACGCGGAAATATACATTCCCGGAATTATCGGCCACGAAACTCAGAATGCCTTCGCGGTCATCGGCAATGGCGGCGAAACGCAGGGGAGACCTGGTGCCATATTTTATCTTTGTGTTTGCGCCCTTTTCGTATATCTCTGCCAGAGGAATACGCAACGGCTCGCCGTTCTCGTAACACATCACCAGATTGGCGAGTTCCATGTCGTGCGGAATAATCAGACTCAGTATGCAGTCACCTTCGCAATACAGGTCGGTGGAACTGAATTCCACGTTTCCCTTCTTGTCGAAGTACAGGTAGCCGAAGGGTTCGGAATATCCTTCATCGTAGTCGTGCAGCACATTGGGACGCCATGAAGATGTATAGGCTCCGGAATCAGGAGTAGCGGCGGCATCCCGGTCATTTATGACTCCCTGCGATTCCGATGCGCCGGCATCTGAAGCCGCGGTACTGTCTGCCGTTTTGGATGCGGTTGCCTCGGCTTCGGCCTTCAGGGCTTCGGCATGAAGCCTGCTGCGGTCTTCCAGTTCCGCCAGCTGACGTTGGCGGTCGCGTTTGAATTCCTCTTCATCCTGTCCGGTAAAGTATTTGGTGGACTGACCGGACAGCCGGACATACAGGCGGTCCTTGTAGTAAATCGGCTCCAGACTCTTTTCAATGTCGAAACGTATCACCACGCGTCCCTTCTCGCGGTTCAACTCATCGTCGTCGACCGATACCGAGATACGGGCCAAGGCGGCGGGACCGAAATTGTCGGCCAGAAGATTGTCGATATATACCTGCAGCTTGTCGGCGTCGGTTATCTTATGCTGATGTTTCCCCGCCACAAGGGTATGCGTGCGGAAATATTCGAAGTCATCGGGCAGACCTGCCGCATAACCTTCGTTGTTTACTCCTAAGAAGAGGGTGCCCCCTTCTGCATTCAGGAACCCGGCTATGCGCGACAGGATATGATCCTGCTGGACCATCGGGTCGGGATACATTTTCTGGCCGCGAGCCACGGCCGGATAAACGATGCTTGTCTTGAACTCGATGAATTTGGATTCCGAACCGTAATATTTGCCCAGTCGGGTGTCGCTGACTACATCCAGCGCATTGCCTATTTCCTTGCGCAGCCTGGAGCATATCTCCTCGGAATTGTCGCTTACGTCCGACATCATGTTGAACGACAGCACCATTCTTGCTATGGTGCGGTCCAGTTCGGACGACTCGGGATTCTGGGCTATCTCGTATAGTCTGGGATTGTAGTTTTCGTCGCCCATCCAGGCTACCATTTCCAGACGTCGGTACATGCTGGTTAGGATAGGCACCTTCAGGCTTTCCTGTTCCAGTCTTGAGAGATCGGACAGGTCGATGCGTTTGTTGGTGGCGTAGAAATCGTGCATCAGCAGCAGCTCGGAATGAGTGGCGAGGGCCTCGGCCGTTTCCTTGTCGTCCGCCATCAAGGCCAGTATGCGTGCCAGACGCAGATAGTCGTAAGCTTCCAGCAGGTCTTTTTCCGCTATGGCCGCGTAGCGGATTATCTCCACCAGTTCCTGTATGTCGTCGGGCAACAGCTCGTCGTATTCTTCCTCCATCTGTTCGTCGGTGTCCATATCCGTATCGCCGTTTAGGGACAAGGCGCGGAATATGTTCCTGAATGCGTCGGACGTGGTGAAATTGTCGGCGTATTTATCGAGTTTCTCGGTGATATATCCGTTGATCACGCCTCCCGATACGCTGTACAGTTTCACGTTGACGATATCGCTGTTACGGATGTCGAAACTGGAATCCGCTTCCACGAACAGGCCGAACCCTTTCAGGGTCAGCGCGCTGAAGTTGTGGCCTTCTGTAATGTTTTCGGCATTGGTGATTACGGCGCGATACTCGGTGTTGATGTCCATATTGTCGCGCACGTATTCGGCTGCCTGCTCCAGCAGCGAGAAGTGGTATGATCCGTCATTATCCATGTCGGCCACCGTGGCGCGGAACTGCAGCGGTTTGCCGTTGGCGTCATGCCAGCAGCTGTCGTCCAGATAGCGCACTCGGTATCCCACTACATCCTTGCAGTCGATATATCCGGAGCCGGCTTCATAATCCTCGTCTATGATACTGCATAGGAAACGGGGATTGCCCTGGTCGTCGTCACGAAGCATCGAGTCTATCGCGATAGTCACCACATCACCCGGCTCGGCCTTGACGGTATAATGTGTATGCTCGGCCTTCACGGCAGCCTCGTCGCGACGGAACAGCTCGTGTTCAATGTCGTTCCACCATGTGTTATGGTCGTTCATCCTCTTGATCTTGGATCCGGACATTCCCTTGATTCCCCCGATCATGATGGAGGGATGTATCCATTGCATCAGCACCGAAGGCACGGCCTGTTCCGGATCTCGTGACGAGTCGGTGCGTGTCAGTTCCATTCCTTCGGGACTGATAGAGAATTCCACCGGTCCGGCGGAGAACCTGTGGTTGCCGCGAATCAGCGACAACGGAGAGTTTATGGTACGGGTGGCGACCGCCGCCACCAGATACATCGGATCGCGAAGCTGTGAATACAGCGGCTTGGTCAGCGACGTGCATCCGAACAGCGCCCCCATGGACTGGTTCAGCACGTTGCGGGTCCTGTTGGTGCTGAGCAGCGATATGTAACGGTAATAATAGGAATAAGTACGGTTCAGGTCGGTTCCCGGCTTCGAGAGCAGAATCTTTAGAGCCGTGGCCGTGACGGCGGTCAGCACCTTTTCTTTCTGACTGCGGGTCTCGGCCTGCGGCAGTCCGTCGATACTGGCGGCCGCCTGCCGGAGATACATCTCGAACTGCTCCACGAAGGCAGTACGGAACGGTTCGCGCTCCCAGTTCTCGATGTTACGCGTGAAGATGCTCTGGAATATGCTGTTCAGATAGTCGCTGACCTTGTGCGGGTACAGGCGGAAAATCATCATCAGCACTCCGAACGCCTGGTCCGGATGATACAGATAGCCGGACTTCTCCAGCTTGGCGAATATGGAGCTAACGAATTCATCGAGCTTGTCGTTGCGCAACAGACCCATGAATTGCTCGTAGGGCTGCACGGATTCAACCAAAGTGGTGATCTGCTGTTGCATTGACTTGCGAGGTTCGAAGGCGAGTCCCTCCAGGAAGTCGGAATCCTCCAGAAAGTAAAGGGCGCCTGCGCGTAATGCGGACAGGAACTGACTGACCTCCGATATGCGGTATTTGAGCGTGTCGGCCGTCATGCCCCAGGGGAACGTGCTCAGTGTAAGGCGCATCTTATTGATGAACCACAGCGGATTGTGGTTGTCCAGATCGCTCTTCAGATACTCGTAATCCGCTCCCGTGGTCCATAATTCCTTGATAAAGTTGACCAGCGTGGAGGATAATCCTAATTTCTCGGCCAGCGATTTCGGTTCGTAGAATGGCAGACGCGCGCTGTCGTTGTCGAAACGCAGTATGCAGCCCACTTTGCTGAGCGACTGGAACTTACAACTGACCTTCTGGCCTTTCTGCAGCATGGCGTTGCGGTCCTGCACGCTGAATATCAAGCCATTGCTGTCCACCACCTTGAATTTGTCGTGAATGCGGTCCAGAGGCACGTAAGTCACGGTGCATTCGATGCTGTCGTTACGGTGATATGTGTCGTTGTAGAGTTCGTAAATAATGGCAGGCAGATGCTGTTTCACTGTTACTGCGCCATTATAAGAAGTAATGATGCGGCATGCGATATATTCCGGCAATTGGAATTCGGATTCCTTCTGGAAAGGGAGTTTCGGCACCTGGACCGTTTCGTTCAGACCGTGGACGAAGCCGGTCTTGATGTTAATGAATTCCGGGTCGATTACCGACCTGTCTACTTCGAAAAGAATGATTTCGCCTTTTTTGAAAGCCATAGTTGGGTTGGGTTTGAGGGTTGATAATTCAAATTGGAGCTTCGCTCCAAAACGGAACGGCTCCGCGCGGGAAGGGAGAGGAAGGAGAGGGGAGGCAGAGGAGAGGGAGAGGGAAGGCATAGGAGAGGGAGAGGCATAGGAGAGGCAGAGGAAAAGGGAGGGGATGAGAGGGAGGGAGAGGAGAGAGAAGAGGGGATGAAGGATAGGGAGGTGTAGTGGGAGGGTCAGAGCACGGGGGCTTTGAAGCGGAGCGGGGTGTAACCGAGCAGGAAGGCGGATGCGGCCATGCGTTTCTTGCCGGCGGGCTGCAGCTCCACAATTTCAAGCCAGCGGTCGGAGGTGGCGACGAGCAAGCGCTTCTTTTCGATGCGCACGTCGCCCGGCACAATGCCTGCGCCGGGATGGTTGCCGGTATCCGGCACTATGCCGATGCAGGGCTCGTCGGTCAGTGCGGTGGTGTATATCTTGACGTCCATGGGGGCGTGGTTCAACAGTTCCAGCGCCGAGTAGGCGGCGGGATACGGCGACAGGCCGCGTACCTGATTGTGTATCTCCACAGCCGTACGGTCCCAGTCTATGGCCATGTCCTCCTTGAAGATCTTTGGAGCGGGAATGAATTCCCCTTCGGGTTGCGGGAGAGGCTTTACGCATCCGTTCTCGATGTCCCGGACGGTCTTCGACACCATGTCGGCGCCCAGGACCATGAGGCGGTCGTATACCGTGCCGACGTTGTCCTCGGGCATGATGTCGATGCGCTGTTGGTCGATGATGGAGCCGGTGTCGATGTCGTGGTTCAGGAAGAATGTGGTGACGCCGGTTTCGGTCTCGCCGTTCATTATGGCGCGGTTGATGGGAGCTGCGCCACGGTATTTGGGCAGCAGGGCCGCGTGGAGGTTGAACGTGCCTTTGGGAGGCATGGCCCACACGGCTTCGGGCAGCATGCGGAAGGCTATCACCACGAACAGGTCGGCCTGCAGCGACTGAAGCTCGGACAGGAATTCGGGATTCTTCAGCTTCTCGGGCTGCATCACCTTCAGACCGTGCTCCACGGCATATTTCTTGACGTCGCTTTGAATCAGCTTGTGGCCGCGGCCGGCTATCTTGTCGGGCATTGTCACCACTGCCGCTATGTCGTGGCCGTCGGCCACCAGTCTGTCAAGACTCGGCACCGCAAACTCTGGTGTCCCGAAAAATACTATCTTCATAATAACTGTAAATATAGAAAAGGCTGATACTTTGTAAAGTGCAAAAGGGGCGCACTTATTCAAGCACCGGGCCGTAATCTTCGATTATAATATTGTTTACGTTTCTTTTTATGGCATCATGCACGAACTGCTTGGCACGGCCCACGGCTTCCGGAATATCCAGGCCTTGACCCAGGAAGGAAGCTATGGCCGAGCTGAGCACACAGCCGGTGCCGTGCAGATTGCGCGATGCGATTCGCGGCGTGGAGTATTCGTGAATCAATTCCGAGCCGCAATAGAGGGAGTCGGTGCAGACGGCGCCGTCGGTGTCGCCGCCCTTCAGCAGAAGGTAAGAGGAGAGGGTATTCAATGGCCTTCCGGCCATTGCACGGAATAAAGAGACTTCCTGAACGTTAGGGGTGATGAGGGAGACGAGAGGGAAAAGGGAACGGATCATGGCGCAGGCGGTGTCGTCGCGGCGGTCTATAAGCTCACCGCCGGCTGTGGGGGCCAGCACCGGGTCTATGACAACATTCCGAAGGTTGTGGCGATGTATGGCTTCGGTTACGGCTTCTACTGTTTCCGGGGTGGGGAGCAGGCCGATTTTCACGGCATCGGGCCGCGCGGCCTCGACGGCGGCGTCTATCTGGTCGCGGACCAGGTGGGCGGGTGTTGGGTTGATAGCGCGGACGCCGTGCTGGTTCTGTACGGTCAGGGCGGTGACGCAGCCGAGTGGATAAGACCCGGTGCGCACGCACGTGCGGATGTCGGCGCTCATGCCGGCGCCTCCCGTCGGGTCCATCCCGCTTATCAGCAATATCACCGGAGTCTTGGACATGGTCAGACGTTTTGTTCTGTTTTCTCGGTCTCGGGCTGCGGGAGGGCCGAGGCTATTTCCTGGCGGCACTGTTCCATCAGCGCCTTGGTGTTGAATCCACGCTCGCCGGGCCATATCGGCTTGTGGATGGTCATTCGTATGTGCGAGGGCGTCATCAGGTATGTGTATCGGGGCATGGCGCGGAAACTGCCGTCGATGGTGATGGGCACCACCGGCAGCTTGAACTCACCGGCCAGCATGAAGGCACCCCGTTTGAAGGCCGTCATGTTGCCGTCCCATGTGCGGCTGCCTTCGGGGAATATCACCAGCGACATGCCGCCCTGCAGAGTGCCTTCAGATTCACGGATGGTGCTCTTGATGCCGGCTATGCTGCTGTCGTCCACCATGATGTGTCCCGCCTTGCGGCAGGCTGCGCCCACCATGAATATGCTTTCCAGTTCCTTCTTCATAAGCCACTTGAAGTTGTGGTTCAGGAATCCGTAGATGGTCCAGATGTCGTAGGCACCCTGATGGTTTGCCACGAACACGTACGATTGCTTCGGGTCGATGTTTTCGCGGCCGGTTACCGTGACTCGCATCAAGAATAGCGTGCATGTGATCTGTGACCATATTTTTGCCGGCCAATATCCCCAGAAATCGCGGTTCCCGAGCCAGCATCCGGTCAAGGTGATTGCGGCGGTGATAAGTGTCAGAACCACGAATATGGGGGCTGCGATTGATATTTCATATAATATGTAGAGGCCGCGCAGCAACCACTGCCACGCGTTACGATGCGGCCTCGCCGCACGCACGGGGGGTCTCTGTTCCATTATTGTCCTATTTTCTAACCGTTTCTATCGTTTTAGTTTGTCTATTAACCGACATTACAAAATTAAGTTATTTTCGCGAAAAATCAAAGTAATTAAGACATATTAAGACTCCGGGACAACATATTAAGACTCCGCCTCGCCATGAAGGCGGGACGGAGCCTTGACGACCGGCTGGAGCCGGATGTGGTTCGGATGTTATTCCTCGTCGCCGGGGGCGATGAGCTTGTAGCCTTTGCCGTGGATGTTGATGATTTCGACGGCAGGATCGTCCTTCAGCAGCTTACGGAGCTTGGTGATATATACGTCCATGCTTCGGGCGTTGAAGTAATTGTCGTCGATCCATATTGACTTCAGCGCGTAGTTGCGCTCCAGTATCTCGTTCATGTGCTGGCACAGCAACGACAGGAGCTCGCACTCCTTGGTGGTCAGCTTCTGGACCTTGCCGTCGCACAGCAGGGTCTGTTTCTGAGTGTCGAACGTGTATTTGCCTATCTGGAACACGGTCACGTCCTTGTCCTTCTTGCCGCGCACGCGTCGCAGGATGGCTCCGATACGCGACACCAGCTCCTCCATGGAGAAGGGCTTCGGGATGTAGTCGTCGGCACCGATCTTGAAGCCCTGCAGCACGTCCTCCTTCAGGTTCTTGGCCGTCAGGAAGATGATGGGCACGTCGCGGTTCACGGCACGAATCTCCTGTGCCAGCGTGAAGCCGTCTTTCTTGGGCATCATTACGTCGAGAACACACAGATCGTATTTCCCTTTCAGGAATGCCTTGTATCCTTTGTCACCGTCATTGCACAAATCGGCATAGAATCCCTTGGCCTGCAGAAACTCACGCAACAGCATGCCCAGATTCTCGTCGTCTTCGCAAAGAAGTATTTTTAGTTTCTCATTCATATCGTAGTCGGTGTTTATTTTATAATTATAACAATTAAGTATTAAAATATATTTATCGGTGTCAAATTTTATACAGAATTATTAAGAAGCGTCCTGCTGAGGCTGTGTCAACGGAAGTCTCATGATGAACGTGGATCCTTCTCCGGGCGTTGATTCCACCTGTATGGTGCCGTGGAATGCGGTGATCATCTTCTTGACGTATGCCAGGCCGAGGCCGAAGCCCTTGACGTCGTGACGGTTGCCCGTCGACACCCGGTAGAACTTGTCGAATATGCGTTTCAGATCATCCTTGTGTATGCCGATACCGTTGTCCTTGACCCGAATCTCCAGATGCCGCCCATCCGGATTGTTCGTGAGTACCGACAACTCCGGCTCAACGTCTTCGCGACTGTATTTCAGGGCGTTTTCAAGCAGATTGTGTATCACGTTGGTAAACTGCAGCTGATCCACATGGATGTCGGAGTCCGTAGCCTCCAGGTCGGCAAACAGCGTGCCTCCCTGACGCTCCACCTTGAGCTTGAAGTTGGTCACTACGTTCTCGATTATCTCGTTGGCGTTGACATCGGTGAATTTCAGGGAGCTTTCGGCATTGTCTATCACCGAGAGGTGCAGCACCTTCTCCACCTGGAAACGCAGGCGTTTCGACTCGTCGGAAATGACGCCGGCAAGGTGTTTGATCGATTCGGGCGACTTGCGTACCGACGAGTCCTCAAGCATCTGCGCCGCCAGCGAAATGGTGGCGATGGGTGTCTTAAGCTCGTGCGTCATGTTGTTGACGAAGTCGGTCTTCATCTCCGTCAGCTTCTTCTGTCTGAAAGCCAGTATCACGGTGTAGAGGAACACCACCAACAGTATGGCCGAGAATGCCAGCGACGGGATGATGAACCGTACGGAGCTGAATATGTAGTTGTGCTTGTTGGGGAATTCCACGCTGAGGCGGTACGACACATCGGTGTTTCCGAACAGCGGTATGGAATAGATGTCGTCGACTTTGGGGTCGTAGTCGGATGTGGCGTAAATCTCGCGGCCGCCGGCCGTGTTGACTGAGAATGCGAAGGGTAGGTTCACGCCATTGTTGGCCAGTTCGGTCGACAGACAGTTGCGCAGCACGGTCGAGTCGGCACGCTGCATCACCGGACGTGAGCCGGAATCGCGCAATATGTTGAGTATCACTTCCGCCAGCAACCCCTTCTGATACAGGTACTGGCTGCGTATCACCTCCTGCATCGTGCCGTAATGCGAGCTTACCGAGCCTGTGGCCGACGGGAAGGTGAGCGACGGGGGAGCGCTCGGCTCCTTGGTCATCTGGCTGTCGGTGCTGCCGGTATTGTTGAGGTCTTCGTAAAAACTCGACTCAATCACGTTGGCGTCTTCCTGCAGGAAGTGCAGCGTTTCCTGGCGGTCCATGAACTCCGAAGTGGCGTACAGTGAGCGCATCACGCCCTCCGAGAACTGCTCCTCGCGCATCTTCACCATATTCTCAAGATACATGATCTGAAAATACAGCAGAGTGCCGAAAGTAATGGCCATCAGTATGGTAAGTATCCAGATTAAAGATCTTTTCATATAGCCGTTCCCCTCACAAGTCCTAAAAATTTAGATTGTTAATTAACAATTCGGGGCAAATTTAACAATTAAATATGAAAATTGCAAATTTTCTTGATTTATCCCGATTAATCCCGTTAAATCCTGATTCTCTCGATTAATCCCGATTCTCTCGATTAATCCTGAGAAATCTCGATAAATCTTGATTAGTCCCGTTAAATCTCGTTTATGCGTCAGTGATTCTACACCGGTTTCCTAATGTATTAACAAAATTTTACATTTAATGTTCAAGCCCCCGGCACGTATCAAGGCCGCCCGTAGTAAACAATAAGCCTCAGGCCACACCGTTTTAATATTATTATGCAGATACTCAGAACATCACTTATAATTATCATATCGTTGCTGACGGTGCTTCTCTCCGGCTGCAAGCATACAAAGAACGAGCCGGAGCCTCAGCCCGTCAATCCGGATGGCGTCACGATAGTGTACGCCATAAACAAAAGCTCGTTGTCGGGCAATTTCATGCAGGACACCGCCGAGATGAAGGCCGCAATGGCAAGTGTGGATATGTCACGTCAACGGCTGTTGGTGTATCTGACAGAATCAGCATCCAAGACAGGACTGTACGAGCTGCAGCAGATCGGGAAGAAGAACAAGGTGTTGACCTGGCGCAAGGTGAAAGAGTATGACCGCCAGCAGACATCCACGGCACCTGCGGTGATGAAGCGCGTCATATCCGATGCACTCGCTGTCTATCCCGATGCCGAGCACTCGTTGATATTCTGGGGGCACGGCACGGCGTGGACTCCCGGTTTCAGCGACCATGAGACGCGCAGTGACGCTCCGGCCGATGTGCCGGCGCAGCATAGCTATGGCGGAGAATATGGCAAAGGCAATGAATGGCAGTGGACCGAGATAACCGACATCGCCAACGCCATTCCCGACGGCGCGTTTAAGACCATCTGGTTCGACTGTTGTTATATGTCGTCGATAGAGGTGGCTTATCAGCTTCGTAATAAGACACAGATGTATGTGGCCTATCCCACCGAGGTATGGGACGAAGGTCTGAACTATAACGAGGTTCTTCCTTATATAATGCGCAAGAACCAGGACTTGACCGGTGGTGCCGCCGAGTTCTATTCATATTATAATAGTAAGAGCGATGCAGTGACGGTATCGGTGATGGACATGAACAGAATCGAGGCCGTGGCCGAGGCCACTCGCGCACTGATGCAGCAGTATCCCGACGAGATCGGCAAAGTGACGGGTGTATCTAATTATCGCCGAGGGGGCACTTACGGTTATTACGACATGATGCAGCTGTTGAAGCTGAAGGATCAGGGCGATTTATGGCAGGGCGTTCAGGACAGCATGAATCGTTTTGTGGTATATCATGCCGAATCGTCAAAGGATTTCAACAACCGTCAGTGGGTGCAGACGCCCCTGTGCGGCGTGAGCATGCACAGCCTCGGCGAGTACGGTCAGAAAGAAGCGGACCACGAGCCCTTCTACCGCACCCTCGACTGGTACAAAGCCGTCTACGAGCAATAGTGGCGCGGGCTTAGAGCATCGACTGGATGAAGTCGTTGAGGTCGACGTCCTTGGGGAGGTTGAAGCGGGTGCGGAGACGGTAACGCGATGTGGCCACACTGTCGCGTGATATACCCAAGGCCAATGCTATCTCCTCGTTGCGGCGGCGCAGTGCGATAAGCATGCACAGCAATTCATTGCCTGAGGTCAGGTCGGGATATTTCTTCCTCAGATTGTCTATAAAACCGGGATGCAGGTCGTTGAAACTCTTGCGGAACCGTGTCTCGTCATCCTTTTCAAGCAATATGGCCGGCAACGCTTCGAACAGTTTGATGTCAGAGTTAGTTTCAGCCAGCCTCCGGTTCAGTTCTTCGATTTTGGAGTTAAGGGCGATGCGCTCGGCCAGCAGTGTGTCGATGTTCTGCTGCGTGAGCTGTTGCTTCTGTTTGTGGTTGCGCGAGCGCATTATCAGGAATGCGACAAGTCCCGCCACGATGAGCAGGCCGATTACGCTTATCAGGATGATACGTTGCTGACGTGTCCGCAGTTCAGCTTGCAGCACGGCAGTCTCGCGTTTCAGCTGCGAGGTGCGGTACTTGAAGTCCATACCGAGCAGGAGGTTGCTGCGGAGTTCTTCCTTGATGCTGTCGTGCAGGGCCGCGGCTTCGGGATATATGTCAATCAGTTTCCTGTCCCCGGCCTTGGCGTATGCCCGGGCCAGATACTGCAGGCTCCATTCCAGGCTCTCGCGGTCGTTGTCCGTACGAAATATTTTCACGGCGTCTTCCATCATCGGGATTCCCTTTCTGTAATTCCCTTCAAGTACGTATGCATATCCTATCAGTAACCTGCTTACGGAAAAATCGGGATTGATGCGTTCCAGTGTCCTGCGCGCCGACGCGATTGAGTCCGGAGCATACTCCGGATGCTCTAAATAGAATACCGCCAGGAAAGTGCGGTTATGCCTTAAGTCATTACGGCGCCATTTCTCGTTCTCGACCAGCGAGCATGCCTCTACGGCGCGGTGAAGGCATACCAGCTGGGAGTCAGGCTGATTGGTTATCTCGTATGTCATGCCGCGCATGCGCCAAAGGTCCTGGAGTCGTTCGGGGACCTTAGCCTCGGCTATGGCCATGGCGCGCGAGTTGGCGGCTTTGGCTTCCTCGAACATACCCATGCGCTGGTACAGGTTGCCTATGTTGCCCAACAGCCGTACGGCGCCTTCGGGATTGATGCTGTCCGGATGCATCGTCTCCAGCGAATCGGCAGCGGCCTGCAGCAGCGAAAGGCCTTCCACATAGTGGCCGTCACGGCACAGTTCGCGGCCGCGCTCTGACAATTGTTCGAACGTCGCGTGAGGGTTTTGTCGTGTTTGTGTCCTGTTGCAGGCGCCGGTCACGGCGAGCAGCACACAGGCAATTACCATTGCATTAAGTTTCATAAAACAAAATTACATGAAATATGCAATAAAACCAAATTCAATTGTCGGTCCCGGATGGCCTTTTGTTGTTTGTGGAGTGAGATTTTTTTAGTATCTTCGCAAAAAATAACAACAAAGACCATGAAACGCATCACTCTCGACAATGAATGGCCCGATTACCCTGCATTCGCGAAGGGAATCAGGCGCGCTCCCGACCGTGGATATACCCTCGACAAAACCAAAACCAAATTAGCTCTGCAGAACGCCCTGCGCTATCTGCCGCCCGAACTGCATGAACGCGCCATCCCGGAGTTCTTAGAGGAACTGAAGACGCGCGGCCGCATCTACGCCTACCGTTTCCGTCCCGAAGGGCGTATCAAGGCCAAGCCCATCGACGAATACAAGGGCAACTGCATCGAAGGCAAGGCTTTTCAGCTTATGATAGACAATAACCTGGACTTCGAGGTGGCCCTCTATCCTTACGAACTGGTAACATACGGCGAGACCGGCCAGGTTGCACAGAACTGGCTGCAGTACCGCCTCATAAAGAAATATCTTGAGGAACTGACCGATCACCAGACATTGGTGGTGGAGTCTGGCCATCCTCTCGGCCTGTTTCCGTCGCGTCCCGACGCGCCGCGCGTCATCATCACCAACGCCATGATGGTAGGCATGTTCGACACTCAGCACGACTGGCACGAAGCCATGCAGCTCGGCGTGGCCAATTACGGCCAGATGACGGCCGGCGGCTGGATGTACATAGGCCCGCAGGGTATAGTGCACGGCACGTTCAACACTATCCTTAACGCCGGACGCATGAAACTCGGCGTGCCCGATGACGGCGACCTGAAAGGTCACATCTTCGTTTCGTCCGGCTTAGGCGGAATGAGCGGCGCTCAACCCAAGGCAGCCGAGATAGCCGGTGCGGCAGCCATCATAGCCGAAGTAGACCAGTCGCGCATCGAAACCCGCCGCAACCAGGGTTGGGTGCAGGAGGTAACCGACTCCATCCCCGAGGCTTTCCGCATGGCGCGCGAGGCAATGGCCCGCAAGGAACCGATCTCCATTGCATATCACGGCAATGTGGTGGACCTGCTGGAATATGCGGTGAAGCACGACGAACATATAGAACTGCTCAGCGACCAGACCAGCTGCCATGCCGTTTATGACGGCGGCTACTGTCCCGTGTCGCTCACGTTCGACGAACGCACCCGGATGCTGCACGAGAATCCCGAACAGTTCCGTGAGGAAGTCGACAAGTCGCTGAAGCGTCATTTCGAGGCCATCAAGGCCCTTGTGGCCCGCGGCACATACTTCTTCGATTACGGCAACGCCTTCATGAAGGCCGTGTATGATTCAGGCGTGAAAGAGATTTCGCGCAACGGTGTGGACGAAAAGGACGGCTTCATCTGGCCCAGCTACGTGGAGGACATCATGGGCCCGATGCTGTTCGACTACGGTTACGGTCCCTTCCGCTGGGTATGCCTCAGCGGCAAGCACGAGGACCTGGTCAAGACCGACCACGCCGCCATGGAATGTATCGACCCGGACCGCCGCGGACAGGACCGCGACAACTATAACTGGATACGAGACGCAGAAAAGAACGCGCTGGTAGTAGGCAGCCAGGCACGCATCCTGTATCAGGACGCCATGGGACGCCTGCGAATAGCCTTGAAGTTTAACGAGATGGTGCGCGACGGCGAGGTCGGACCCATCATGCTGGGCCGTGACCACCACGATGTGAGCGGCACAGACTCCCCCTTCCGCGAGACGAGCAATATCAAGGACGGTTCGAACGTGATGGCCGACATGGCCGTGCAGTGTTTCGCCGGCAACTGCGCCCGGGGCATGAGCCTCGTGGCCCTGCACAACGGCGGCGGCGTCGGCATAGGCAAGGCCATCAACGGCGGCTTCGGTATGGTGTGCGACGGCTCGGAACGTGTAGACGAGATACTGAAACGCGCTATGCTGTGGGACGTGATGGGCGGTGTGGCCCGCCGCAGCTGGGCGCGCAATCCCAACGCCATGGAGACCGTGCGCGAATGGAACGACACCCAGGGCGACCGTGGCTTCATGATCACGGAGCCGTATATCGTAAATGACGAACTTCTTGACAAATTAGACATCTGATGAAGAAGATAATAGAATGTGTGCCCAACTTTTCGGAGGGACGCGACAAAGCGAAGATAGACGAGATCGTAAAGGCGATAGAGCAGGGCGGCGACGTCCGCGTGCTTGACGTAGACCCGGGCGAGGCCACTAACCGTACGGTGGTGACCTTCGTGGGTGAGCCGGAGGCCGTGTGCGACGCGGCGATAGCCGGAATGCGCAAGGCCGCCGAACTGATAGACATGCGCACGCACCACGGCGCGCACCCGCGCATGGGTGCCACCGATGTGCTTCCGCTGATTCCTGTGTCGGGCATCTCGCTGGAGGAATGCGCCGAACTGGCACGCAAGCTGGCCGGGCGCGCAGCCTCCGAACTGAACATACCTTGTTACAGCTACGAGGCCGCGGCATTCACGCCCGAGCGCAAGAACTTAGCTGTTTGCCGCGAAGGAGAGTACGAGGGACTGCCCGAACGCTTGGGTCACGAGGGTAAGGGTCCCGATTTCGGTGACCGTCCCTTTGACGAGGAAGTGGCACGTACCGGCTGCACGGCCGTGGGTGCACGCGATTTCCTTATTGCTGTGAACTTCAACCTCAACACCACCAGCACGCGCCGCGCCAACGCCATAGCATTCGACGTGCGCGAGAAGGGACGCCCCAAGCGCGAGGGAGACAAGGTGACCGGCAAGCCGCTTAAGGACGAGAACGGCAACACCATCATGATTCCCGGCACGCTGAAGGGTACCAAGGCCATAGGATGGTTCATAGACGAATACGGCATCGCCCAGGTGTCGATGAACATTACCGACATGAAGGCCACGCCGCTGCACCGTGCATTCGACGAGGTGAGCCGCGCCGCCATGGCTCGCGGTCTGCGCGTAACCGGTACGGAGATTGTCGGTCTCGTACCCAAGTCGGCTATACTCGACGCCGGCAAGCATTACCTCAGGATGCAGAACCGTTCGCTCGGCATCCCCGAACATGAGATCATCAAGATAGCCGTCAAGTCGATGGGTCTGGACGACCTCAAGCCGTTCAAGCCCGAGGAGAAGATAATAGAATCGATGTTGGGAGGCCATAAGAAGGGCCTTGTCGACATGACCCTGACGGAGTTTGCCGACGAGACGTCGAGCGAATCGCCGGCACCCGGCGGCGGCTCCATATCGGCCTACATGGGAGCATTGGGCGCGGCCCTCGGGGCGATGGTAGCCAACCTGTCGGCCCACAAGGCCGGCTGGGACGACCGTTGGGAGGAATTTTCCGACCAGGCCGTAAAGGGACGCGAGATTCAGGAGAAACTGATGCACCTGGTAGACGAGGACACCGACGCGTTCAACCGCATCATGGCTGTGTTCGCCATGCCGAAAGGCACTCCCGAGGAGAAGGAGGCCCGCAGCGCAGCCTTGCAGAAAGCCACACTGTATGCCACAGAGGTTCCCCTGCGCACCATGCGCGAGTCGTTCAAGGTGTTCGAGCTGGTTAAGGCCATGGCCCTCAACGGCAACCCCGCGTCCGTGAGCGATGCCGGAGTAGGAGCGCTCGCCGCCCGTGCCGCCGTGTTCGGCGCATGGCTTAATGTCAAGATCAACGCCGCCGGACTCAAGGACCGCGAACAGGCCGACAAACTGCTGAAGGAAGCCGCCGACATCGCGGAAAAGGCGCAGAAGGAGGAGGCCGAGGTGCTGGACATAGTAAATCAGAAAATATCTTAAGACCATAATGAGAAGACTGGTCATAACCAACGCCAATATATACACGCCCGTCGGCACCGCAGGAAAACGCGGTGCCGAAATGGGCGAGATATTGCATATCGAAAAGGGAGGAATCATCATCGAGGACGGGATAATCCGCTGGGTCGGTCCGGACTCGGAGATGCCGGAGCCTGAGGGTCATGTACGCGACGAGGTGTATATGGATGCCTTAGGACGCGCCGTGTTGCCCGGATTCGTCGACAGCCACACGCACCTTGTGTTCGGCGGTTATCGCCCTGAGGAGTTCGGCTGGCGGCTGAAAGGGGACACGTACATGAGCATCATGGAGCGCGGCGGTGGCATACAGAGCACCGTGAACGCCACCCGCGCCGCATCGGGCGAGGAACTGCGCGAGAAAGCGGAATGGTACCTTGACGAGATGAGCGCAATGGGAGTCACCACCGTGGAGGCCAAAAGCGGCTACGGTCTGGACACCGCGACAGAGGAACGGATGCTGCGCGTCATCAAGGAGCTTGCCGAGGATCCCGAACGCAAGGTGGATGTAGTGTCCACATTCCTGGGCGCACACGCAGTGCCTAAGGAATACAAGGGACGCACTGCCGAGTATGTGGACCTGATCATTAAGGAGATGATGCCGCGCTTCCGCGACATGGCGGAGTTCTGCGACATATTCACCGAGAAGAATGTGTTTGAGCTGGAGGATTCGCGCCGTCTGCTTGAGGCCGCCCGCGAGGCAGGCTATAAGCTGAAGATGCACGCCGACGAGATTGTGTCGTTAGGTGGTGCCGAACTGGCCGCCGACCTGCACGCTGTCTCGGCCGATCATCTGCTGCACGTCAGCGACGAGGGAATACGCCGTATGGCCGAGGCCGGTACCGTGGCCACGTTGCTCCCCCTGACGGCCTTCGCACTGAAGGAGGAATTCGCCCCGGCCCGCAAGTTCATAGACGCAGGATGCGCCGTGGCACTGGCCACCGACCTTAATCCCGGCTCATGCTTCAGCGGCTCGATACCGCTGACCATTGCCTTGGCGTGCATCTACATGAAGATGAGCGTGGAGGAGACGCTGACGGCGCTTACTCTGAACGGTGCGGCCGCCATCGACCGCGCGGACCGCATAGGCAGCATCGAGGCCGGCAAGCAGGGAGATGTGGTGATATTGCACTTCGACACGCTCGACGCACTCCCTTACTACGTGGGTATGAACTGCGTGGACGTGACAATAAAGAACGGAATAATACTATAAGGACATGTCAGAACATAAGATATATGAAGTGGGCAGCGGCGAGCTGACCTATGACGAAATAGAGAGAATACTTAAGGAAGGCAAGGAGCTGCGCCTTTCGGAAGCCGCCCGCAAGCGGATAGAGCATTGCCGCTCGTACCTGGACCATAAGACGGACCATGACACCGAGCCGATATACGGCGTGACCACCGGTTTCGGTTCGCTGTGCAGCAAGCACATCAGCCGCGACGAGCTGTCGACCCTGCAGGAGAATCTGGTCAAGAGCCACAGCTGCAGCGTGGGCACGCCGGTAAGCCAGGAGATAGTGAAGCTGATGCTTCTGCTGAAGGCGCATGCCCTGTCGATGGGCTTCAGCGGCGTACAGGTGTGTACCGTGGAGCGCATCATCGACATGTACAACAACAACGTGCTGCCCGTGGTGCGCGACCGAGGCTCGCTCGGCGCCAGCGGTGACCTTGCTCCGTTGGCCAACCTGTTCCTGCCGCTGATAGGCGAGGGGGACGTGTGGATGGACGGCGAGCAGGTGCCGGCCCGCAAGGCGCTGGAGAAATATGGCTGGGAGCCGATCAAATTGCAGAGCAAGGAGGGACTTGCGCTGCTGAACGGCACGCAGTTCATGAGTGCCAACGGCATCAAGGCGCTGATAGACGGCTGGCATATAGTGAACTGCTTCGACCTGTTCGGCGCCATGTCGCTGGAGGCCTTCGACGGCCGCATCGAGCCGTTCTTAGACTGCATACAGCAGGTGCGCCCGCATCCCGGACAGATAGAGACGGGCAAGATTTACCGCGCATTGCTGAAGGGAAGCGAGATAATAGCCCGACACAAGGAGCATGTGCAGGATCCCTATTCCTTCCGTTGCATTCCGCAGGTGCACGGCGCAATCAAGGACGCCATGCTTCACGTGACGGATGTGCTGCATATCGAGATTAATTCCGTTACGGACAATCCTACCGTATATCCCGACGAGGATATGGTGGTGTCGGGCGGCAACTTCCACGGCGAGCCGTTGGCTCTGGCATTCGACTACATGGGCGTGGCACTGCACGAACTCGGCAATATCTCGGAGCGTCGCGTGGCGCAGCTGATTGACGGCCAGCGCGGTCTTCCCGAGTTCCTTGTGGCACATCCGGGACTGAACTCCGGCTTTATGATTCCGCAGTATGCCGCCGCCTCGATGGTGAGCCAGAACAAGATGTACGCATGGCCCGCGTCGTGCGATTCGATAGTGAGCAGCAACGGCCAGGAGGACCTTGTGTCGATGGGTGCCAACGCCGCCACCAAACTGCACAAGATTATCGACAACCTGAAGTACATCGCCGCCATCGAGCTGATGAACGCCGCGCAGGGCATCGAGTTCCGCCGTCCGCTGAAGTCGTCGCCTTACATCGAGCATGTGATGGAGGAGTACCGCAAGGTCGTGCCCTTCGTGCAGGAGGATGTGGTGATGAACGACTATATCCGCCGCACAATGGACTTCCTCGATGGATTCGAGGTAAACCTGCAAGAAGTCAAAGAGTGACAAGTGACGAGTGATAAGTGACGAGGTTCGGACAGACCGAACTTAACTGAGGACATAAAAAAGACCGCCGACCCCGTAGGGTTGGCGGTCTTTGGTATGGTAGTCAGGTGTCAGAATCGGACTACGATTTCGGCCACGAATCGGTCGGGAGACTTGCCTTCGCCCTTCCATTGCGTGTATGCTTCGTAGTTCAGGCGGAAGTCGGCGTGTACGGCCTTGAATATATAGGTAAGGGTCGAGCCGATGGTGACGCGCTGACGTGCGGCGTCAAAGGTGTCATCGCCTGTCTGAGCCAGCGAGTAATGGTCGGTCATGCCGTCATAACGGGCCTGAACGCTCCAGCGGTTGAACAGCCACCACTTCACGGGTATATGCCAGTCGACGAATGCGAGGTAGCTGTGCGCGTCCTTATGTTTCGCGTTGCAGTATTTCTCATACATATACTCAGCGCATACCAGCCAGTTCTTGTTTTCCCAACCGGCAAACCCGTCAATCAGGTTTGCGCGTCGTTCGCCCGGTTTGATGGAGGCATATCCGGCGCTGAGGCTGAATCCGGCGGGCAGCTTGTACAGAGCCTTGGCTGACCATGCCACAGTCTTGCTCCACACGTTGTGGTCGGCCATGTTGGCCGGGTTGAACGCTCCGGCCTCGAGTGTTAGCGGCGTCTTGGGCAGCGTGTACGACAGTTTGGCGCCGACGGCACGGTAGTTCATCACCTGCTTGGCCATGAACGAGCGGTTGGCGAAGTAATAGTTTGCCGGCGCGCGGAAGGTCTCAACGCCGAACGGCATACGGAACTGTCCGGCCTGCAGCATCAGACCTTTCACGAGATCGAACTTGCCATAAGCGTCCAGAATCTTGATCTTTCCCTGGTCGCAGAGGTCAAGCTGCACGAAGTAACCTATCTGAGGCATGACCTTGCCTTCGATGGAGAAACGTGCGTTGCGCACCTGAAACCGCTGGTCGCCTGTCTTGGTGTCTATCTCCCAGCGGGGGCGTATGACGCCGTGAAAAGTCGGAATGTATGAAAATTTAGCCTCCTGTGATGCCGTGGAAGCCATTGGCGCGGTGTCGGCGGCAATCGCGGTCAGCGAAGTGAAATAAAAGGGGAACGCGGCCAGCATAAGGCCGCGCACCCACCGGGTATGTATGTACGTCATGATGTCTGGTCAGAAGATTATTTCGATGGTTTCCAGTCGGGGTCGAGGATGGCGTCGAGGGCGCCGGTGATTGCTCCGCGATCCATGTGACGCCCTATGAACACTATCTTGTCCATGCGGTCGCCGTACACAGGATCCCAGTCTCGCATCAATCCCGGTTCGTTGGCCAACAGCATTCGCAGGTCATCTTCGGGTGCCGTGGCATACCACTTTCCGGCGGGAGTGAGGCGTTTCTGGCGTCCGGCCTGCTCGAATAGATACGACATGTCGGGATTCTCCACGAAATAGCATACACCCTTGGCGCGGATCACCGAATCGGGCCAGTATTTGGCGCAGAAATAGTCGAACTTGTTCAGCGAGAACGGTTTGCGCGCGAAATACACGAATGTGCCTATGCCGTATTCCTCGGCTTCACCCTCGTCATCATGGTGATGATGGTGGTGGTGATGGCCGTGTTCATGCTCATGTTCATGTTCATGGTGATGCTCATGCTCATGCTCATGTTCTTCCTCGTTGTTGTCCTGATTTTCCAGTTCCTTGACCCAGGTGGCCGAGGTGGCTACCTTCTCGAAATCGAACAGGTGCGTGTGGATCAGGTCGTCGAGAGGAACGTTACAGAAGTCGCATTCGATGATCTTGGCCGTAGGCTGGATGGCCTTGATCACGGCATGAACCTTGTCGGCGTCCCGGCGGCTGATCTCCGAAATCTTGTTGAGCAGGATGATGTCGCAGAACTCAATCTGCTGAATCACCAGGTTTTCAATGTCCTCTTCATCGATATTGTCGCGTGTCAGGGCATCGCCATTCTCGAATTCGTCTCGGAGGCGGAGGGCATCGACTACAGTCGTGATGCAATCCAGATATATATTCTTGCCGCCCTGGAACTCGCTGCCCATCTGGGGCAGGGCACAGATGGTCTGTGCTATCGGCTCCGGCTCGCAGATACCGCTGGCCTCGATCACGATGTAATCGAACTTGCCCGATTCGGCGAGGTCGCAGAGTTGCTTGGTCAGGTCGGTCTTCAGCGTGCAGCAGATACAACCGTTCTGCAGCGGCACTAATGAATCGTCACCGGCATTGACCACACCGCCTTTGGCAATGAGGTCGGCGTCGATGTTGACTTCGCCTATGTCGTTGACTATTACGGCGAACTTAATGCCCTGGCGGTTGGCCAGGATGTTGTTGAGCAATGTGGTCTTGCCGCTGCCGAGGTATCCTGTCAGGAGCAGTACGGGTATCTGAGTCATGTTTGATTGATTGTCCATTGATTCGGGTGTAATATAGGGTGGCCCCTCATATATAGACTGCAAAATTAACAATTTTTGGACTAATAATCAAAGGCCGGCTGCACTTACCCATTGAATCAGGATTGTCCCTTTTGATTTTCTCCATCTTTTTTAGTAATTTAGCGGTAGAATATCAAGAACAGAGAGAAATGGCAAAACTTTATCCCATCGGCGTGCAGAGCTTCGCGAAACTTCGCGAGGACGGCTATACATACGTAGACAAGACAGCTTTAATAGAAAAACTGATAAAGGAAGGCAACTGTTATTTTCTGAGTCGTCCGCGTCGGTTCGGCAAGTCGCTGCTGCTTTCCACTATCGAGGCATTTTTCCGGGGACAAAAGGAGCTTTTCGAGGGATTGGCCATAAGTCGCATGGAGCATGACTGGCAGCCGCATCCGGTGTTGCATATCGCACTTAATGCATACGAATATAACAAACCGGAAAGCCTGTTGAATAAGTTCGACTATGATTTCAGAGTCTGGGAACAACTGTACGGGACTGAAATGCAAACAGCATCCCATGCGGACAGGTTTCGCTATATTATAGAACAGGCTTATGCCAAGACCGGTCAAAAGGTGGTGATTCTGATAGACGAGTATGATAAGCCATTGCTGGACACAGCCGGGAATAAGGAACTTCAGGATATATACCGCTCTCAGCTCAAATCCATTTACGGCAATCTTAAGAACAACGACCACTGCATCGAGTTCGCCATGCTGACTGGCGTATCGCGTTTCGGCAAACTGAGTATCTTCAGCGACCTCAACAACCTTCTGGACATCTCGCTTGCCGAGGAATATAGCGCCATCTGCGGCATGACATTGGAGGAAATCAAGGAGAACTTCAGCGAAGGCGTACGGGAACTTGCCGACAGACACGGCATTTCGGTCGATGACACGTACGCGTTGCTGAAGGAGAATTATGACGGTTATCATTTCTCGCCGTCATCGCCCGACATGTACAATCCGTTCAGCCTGTTGAGTGCATTGAAGACCAGACAGATCGGCTCCTATTGGTTTTCGACAGGCACTCCGACATTTCTTGTAGACATGATCCGCAGGATGGAGATAGACCTGCGCGACATTGAGAATATGGAGGAGGATGTGGATAACCTGATGGACGCCTCGTTCGACCTGGGCAACACCGTGCCGATAATGTACCAGAGCGGGTATCTGACCATCAAGGATTATGACGCACGTTTCAATACCGTAACACTCGGGTATCCGAACCGTGAGGTAGAACGAGGATTCCTCAACGGACTGATGAAGGTATTCACCGCCGGTCGGAACGGGCGCACCGAGTTCGATGTCCGAAGGTTCGTGCTGGACGTGGAGGCCGGTCGTGTCGAAGATTTTATGATTCGGTTGCAGAGCCTGTTCAGCGGCTATCATTACGACCAGATGGATCTCGGGAATCTGGAGCTGCATTACCGCAACGTGATATATTTGACCATGAAGCTGATGGGCTTCTATACTGAGGCCGAGATGCAGACGGCTTCAGGACGCATCGACCTGAGGGTCAAGACTCCCGAATATTTGTATCTGTTTGAGTTCAAGGTGAACCGGAGCGCGCGGGACGCCATGGACCAGATCAACGACCGCGACTATCTGTTGCCGTTCCGCGCCGATGGACGCAAGATAATCAAGGTCGGCGCCAACTTCGACGACGCCATCCGCTCCATCTCCGACTGGATTGTGGAAACGGAAGGAATGAGGTAGCAGCCATTACCCGAGATGCAATGGAATCCTCCCCGTTTAATCAGACTTAATCTCGATTTATCCTGATTAATCGAGATAAATCCGGATAAGTAGAGATAAATCAAGAATAATGAAAATTCAAAATACTATGCGAAGAATAATGACAATGGCGGCGGCCGGGCTGGTGTGCCTGGCGGCGGGAGCTGCCAAGACATGGGAATACAAGCCGTCGGTATCGATTTTAGGCGACAGCTATTCCACTTACGAGGGTTATATCAAACCGGCCACCAACGAGATGTGGTATTTTGCCAATGAATCCGGCGACCGTACGGACGTGCGCGACGTGACCCAGACATGGTGGTGGCTGTTCATCAAGGAAAACGGCTTCCGGCTGGAGCAGAACAATTCATATTCCGGCTCGACCATATCGTACAAAGGGTATAACGAGAGCAACTATCAGCCCCGCAGCTTCATAACCCGCGTCAACAACTTGGGCAGTCCCGACATCCTGCTGATTTTCGGCGCCACCAACGACAGCTGGGCCAACGTGGAGGTGGGCGAGTACAAATGGGAAGGACAGACCGACATGGACCTCTATACCTTCCGTCCCGCCATCGCCCGGCTGATGAAGGATGTGACCGTGCGTTATCCAAACGTGGATATCTACTACATCATCAACAGCGAGCTGCGTCCAGAGATTGTGGAGTCGGTTGAGACGGCCTGCAAGAAATATGGCGTGCCTACCATCCGGCTCAAGGATATAGACAAGATAAACGGACACCCATCCATCAAAGGGATGCGCCAGATTGCCGATCAGCTTAAGGAAGCTATCTGCAAGTAAAATATTTCAGAACTCGCGTGGAGCTGCGTCGCGCGCGAGTTCCGAAATGTATGCGATGTGCTTTGGGGTTGTGCCGCAGCAACCGCCAACAATATTCAGTAAGCGGTCATCAAGCAGTTGACGCACAGTGTCAGCAAACTGCTCCGGCGTCAGGCTGTAATTGCCCATGCGGTCGGGGAGACCTGCATTGGGGTAGAATATGATGGGGTAAGGCGATTTGTCGGCAAGCTCGCGTACGTGTCTTGCAAGGGAATCGGGACCCGAGCCGCAGTTGAAGCCTACGGCATCGGGTCGGAATTCCTTAACGATGGCCAGCACCGCATCCAACGTATGACCTGACAGCAGACGGCCCGAGGCATCGGAAATGGTGACGGATACAATAAGCGGGATGTCCGAATTGAGTGCGTTCAGAGACTGACGGATGCCTAACAACTGTGCCTTGATGTTGAGCGCGTCGAAGCATGTCTCGAGAATTATCAGGTCCACTCCGGCACGTATCAGAGCTTCCGACTGCTGACGTGCGGCCTCGGCCAATGTGTCGAAGTCAACGGCGCGGTGAGCCGGGTCATCGACATCGTCGGGGAGCGAGGCGGCTACGGGCGTCGGTCCCATTGATCCGGCCACGAATCGAGGCCGCGACGGATCCTGTTCCTCGGCGCGTCGTGCTTCGGCATGTGCTATCTCCACACCGCGACGGTTCAGTTCCTCCACACGGTGCTCCATTGCGTATTCCTGCTGGGAAATGGCGTTGGAGTTGAACGTGTTGGTTTCGATTATGTCGGCGCCGGCGTCGAGATACGAGCGATGTACCGCCGCCACCACCTCGGGGCGCGTGATGTTGAGCATATCGACGTTGCCTCCGGCCGTGGCCAGCGAACGCTGAAGCTGCACGCCCAACGCACCGTCGAGCGTCAGCACGCGGCTGCGCATCAATTCACGGAAAAGACGGCTGCGACTCACACGATTCCCTGCGCCATCATTGCCTTTGCCACCTTGATGAAACCGGCGGTGTTGGCACCCTTCACATAATTGCAGTAGCCGTCCTCCTGAACGCCATATTTGAGGCACTGCGCGTGGATGTCGGCCATGATGTGCTTCAGCTTCTCGTCCACTTCCTCGGCGGTCCAGGTGAGGCGCTGGCTGTCCTGTGCCATCTCCAGGCCGGACACCGATACGCCGCCGGCGTTGGCTGCTTTGCCGGGAGCGTAAAGTATCTTAGCACTGATGAATTCATGGACGGCCTCGGCGGTGGAAGGCATGTTGGCGCCCTCGCTCACTGCGATGCAGCCCTGTTTCAGCAACGCGCGGGCGTCGTCGCCGTCAATCTCGTTCTGCGTGGCCGACGGCATGGCGATGTCGCACTTGGCGATTTTCCAGGGACGCTCGCCGGGATGGTATTCGCAACCCGGCTCCTGAGCCAGCTCGCTGAGACGGCCACGATACATCATCTTCAGATCGAATATCTTCTGGAACAGTTCGGGCGTGATGCCGTCGGGCACATATAGCGTGCCGTCGGAATCGGACATTGACACGGGCACCGCGCCTAGAGCCAGGAGTTTCTCGCAAGTATAGAGCGCCACATTACCGGCGCCGGAGATGGCCACACGCTTGCCTGCCAGCTCGATGTTCTTTGTGCCGAGCATGTTCAGCAGGAAGTAGACGTTGCCGTAGCCGGTAGCCTCGGGGCGCATCAGCGAGCCGCCGAAGTCCAGTCCCTTGCCTGTGAAGCTGCCCGTGAACTCGCGGGTCATCTTCTTGTACCATCCGAACATGTAGCCCACTTCGCGGCCACCTACGCCGATGTCGCCGGCCGGAACGTCCATGTCGGCGCCGATGTTGCGCCACAGCTCGTTGACGAACGCCTGGCAGAAACGCATCACCTCCATGTCGCTCTTGCCACGGGGCGAGAAATCGGAGCCTCCCTTGGCGCCACCCATCATCAGCGTGGTCAGAGAGTTCTTGAATGTCTGTTCGAAAGCCAGGAACTTAAGGATGGAGAGGTTGACCGAAGCATGGAAACGTATTCCTCCCTTGTACGGCCCGATGGCGTTGTTGTGTTGGATGCGGTAACCCATGTTGTTGCGCACGCGGCCCTGGTCGTCCACCCATGACACGCGGAACGAAATGACGCGGTCGGGAATGCACAGACGCTCAATCAGGTTGTAACGCTCAAATTCGGGATACTCGTTGTAGACGTCCTCGATGGATGTCACCACTTCCTCTACGGCCTGGAGATACTCAGGCTCGTTCGGGAACCGCTGACGCAGCTCCTCCATTAATTCTGCAGCTTTCACTTTATCTTAAATTTGGGTAATAACAAAACACAAATGCGTGTAATAACCTTAATCGCTTGCAAAATTACAATAAAAATGCAAATTATGCAACAATGTGTCAGCATTTGTTGCACAATTCGCAAATATTGTATCTGAAAGGCTCCTTATTTGTAGCGGGTCCAGCGTATGATGTCCTTGACGGTAGGTTTCTTGCCGTACATGAAGATGCCGATGCGGTACACTTTGCCGGCAAACCATGTAATATTCTGTGATAGATGGGTAATTATTGCTAGGAAATATTATCCGCTTTCAGGAATTTGTTCAGTCGATCGATGCAACGTTTCTTTTGGTCGATGTTCGGATGAACGTATAGATTGAGGGTTGTGGCAACATTGGAATGGCCGAGTATCACACTTACGGTCTTATAGTCGCATTGGCTTTCGATGCAACGGGTAGCGAACGTGTGGCGCAGGCCGTGGAACACGATTTGAGGAATATTTAGCCGTCGAAGCAGACGGCTGAATGTCTCGCGATAGGTGCGAGGTTCTTTGGCTTTGTACCCGTCGCCCACAACATAGTCGCCGCCCGACTGCTGGCGCTTAACGGAGCGTAAAGCGTTGAGAAGAACAGGAGAGATGGGTATCTCACGGTTGCTGCTTTTGGTTTTGGGCGAAGACGCGTAATGTTCGGTGTGCATCGTATCGCAGTTGTATATACGGCTCACGGTGTTGGCTACGGTTATGATACGCCGCTGCATATCTACGTTGTGCCATTGCAGGGCACACACTTCACCGATGCGGAGACCGCAACAGAGGGCTATCGTTATGCCTATGTTTTGAGTTGTTGGATTAGCCGACAACTCGCCGAGAAGTTTTCGGTGATCGGACAGCGAAAGCACCGGCAGTTTCCGTGCCGTGGTTTCGGTTGGATAATCGATATCCCATGACGGCAAATCGAAAATCTCATGTTTGGCACCATATTTTGCTATTGCTTTCAACACTGCCAGGATGTCGTGAACAGATTTACGACTCAGCCCGGAGTTCAACTTGTCAAGGGCAAACTGCTGGGCTACGGCTTCGGTGATGACAGTGGCATCGCCGAATTTAGGGAGAAGGTGCGTCTTAAGGATAAGCATATAAGCACAGAATGTGGAGTGCTTCACCATACTGCGCTTATTCTCTTTCCAAATATCGGCGACCTCGCGGAATGGAAGATTATTTTGCATATTCAGTGAACTTAAAGTTTTCACTGAATATAATTGATTTGAGCCGGAATCAGCGATTGCCTTTGGCGCGGTTGTGATGTTTGCAGAGCATCTGGCAGTTTTCTATAGTGGTCGCACCCCCTTTGCTCCATGCGGCTACATGGTCGGCGTCCATCTCGCTTTGCTTCCATATCTTATGCGCGTTGGCATCGTGGCCAATGGCGCAGAACGGACAGTTCGACTCGCCCTTTTTCTTGGCTTCCTCGGTCTGACGGGCATACACGGCTCGTTTGGTGGCCTCGTCGAAGATGCGGATGTCGAGTAGCTTCGTGTCCTTCTCCCCGCCGAGCAGAAATTCATACACGCCTTTGCGATTCTTGACAAATGGGTCGGCATAGAGAGCGAGCACACGCTCTTTCATGTGGGCCGGGTTGTAAGGTGTATTGTGATACTTCTCGTACAGTTCGCCCCATGGCAAACCGCGCATCTCATTTTCGACTATCGGAAATACCGTCCTCACCCAGTCGATGACGCTGTTGAAGTAGTTGACAAGTTCTGTGATGTCGCCGCAGAATCTGTGGTCTTTCATGTAGTCCTCGGTGTGGCCCCGGCTCACCCATTCAAGGGCGGTGGCGAGTATTTCCTGACGGTTGGGCGCACCGGCCACGTAAGCCTGCCACATCTGCATCTTGGAGTTCTGTGTGTTGCTGAACACAGCCTTTGTCGCCGTGACGAACGGCCCGGAGTAAACGGCATTGAGAAGTTCCTGTGCGTTAAGCGGCACACCTGCTATGTTGATTGTGCGAAACCATTCCTTGATTTCGCTCTCTGTGCCCTCGCATTCGTATATCAGCAATGGCGTGGCGAGAAACTTCTCGCGCTTCTCCTTGGCAATAGAGCCTATGCTCTGAGGCAGTCCGTTCTCGTCCTTGATGCCGAGTTTGCCGTTGCAGAAACGGCCAAGCGAGGTGATGCGCTGCTGACCGTCGAGCACTTCGAGGCGTCCGTCTGCAGTGCGGTTGAAATAGATAACGCCCAATGGGTAACCTTTCAGCACCGAATCGATGACTGCCACATCGCGCTTGCCATCGGCATAGATATAGTTGCGCTGATATTCGGGCTGAATGGTAAGGAGTCCACCCATGCCGAACAAACCTTTGGCTTCAAGCTCGTTGTAGACAAAGCCGTCGCATATGTCGGCTATCGTCCATTCTGTATGTAGTTTTGTGTCCATTGTTATTATAGTTGTTATTTAGTTGAAATCTTAAGGTTTAGAAAGGGTTACGATGACCGAGACTTAAATTTTTGTGGCAACACTCCTTATTTCAGAATATTGATAAGATATTTGAAATCTTAGGTGTCTTTAATCATGGTTCCGATGGCCCTTGGGATTTCGCTACAGCAACAGTCAACGGAGTTGACAAATATAAGCGTTTAGCCATACGAAGATGTTTGAAATCTTAAGGTTTAGAAAGGGTTACGATGACCGAGACTTAAATTTTTGTGG
>ERZ1026968.26-NODE-26-length-92393-cov-7.141415_pt1 | contig 92393 bp, 67 predicted proteins | sample MGYA00519295_ERZ1026968 | MGnify/ENA primary metagenome ERZ1026968 (study PRJEB26926, sample SAMN06164480) | human gut metagenome | biome: ENVO:00009003; feature: ENVO:2100002; material: ENVO:00002003 | host: Homo sapiens | place: USA | collected 2012 ...
TAAGTCGTCGGCAGCGTCAGATGTGTATAAGAGACAGACTATGACCGGCTGCGATTTTGTTAATCGTAACAAATAAAATCAAGAAAATTGGAGTTTTATTTGGTATAATAAATAAAAATGTGGAATTTTGAAATTTGTTAATCATAACAAATAAAATTCCATTGCTGAGAGGCTGGAACAAAGGCGGGACAGGTATTGTTGAAATGATTTAAGAACGAAAAGGAAATTATACGCCATGTGGATAACGATCATGACGCTTGTGCTGGCTGCGGCCGGATTCGTATGGGGCCGGATACGGGCCGACATCGTGGCGCTTATCGCGCTGCTGATACTGACTCTGTCGGGAATATTGACCACTCAGGAGGCCCTGTCGGGTTTTTCGAATCCTATCGTCATCATGATGGTGGGGCTGTTCATAGTGGGTGGCGCGATTTTCAATACCGGACTGGCGAAAATGATGGGGGCGAAACTGTCGCGCCTGGGCAACGGCAGTCCGACACGCCTGTTCTTAGTGGTGGTGCTGGCCACCGGCGTGATAGGCGGATTCGTGAGCAACACAGGCACCGTGGCATTGATGCTGCCGATAGTGGTGTCGATGGCCGCGTCGGCCGGGGCACCGGCCTCACGGTTCCTGATGCCGTTGGCGTTCGCATCGAGTATCGGCGGTATGCTTACGCTGATCGGTACACCGCCCAACCTTGTCATAGCAGAAGCGTGGGAGGAATTCAGCGGGAAGCCGCTTACGATGTTCTCCTTTCTGCCCGCAGGCCTTGTGTGCCTGGTGGCTGGTACGCTGCTGTTGATTCCGCTCAGCAAAATATTGACACGCGGCAAAAAGAAGAATTCCGGTGCCGTCAAAGGTGACCGTACGCTGGTAGACATTGTGGAGGAATACAATCTGAACCACGACCTGTGGCGCGTTGACGTGCCGTCGTCGTCGCTGATATCGGGACTTTCGCTCGGTGCCCTTTCGCTCAGGGCCAACTATGGCCTCGACGTGCTGGAACTGAGGGTGGTTGAGGGCAAGGGCCTGCTGAAGAATGTGTCGCAGGAGGCTCCGTCGGCCAAATCGGTGATCGAGCCGGGAGACATACTGTTTATCCGGGGTCCGAGGGAAAACGTAGACCGTTTCGTGTCGGACTATGACCTGCGCATAGCCGACGACAATGTCGAATCACGCCGGCATCTTGACTTTTATGACATAGGTCTGGCCGAGCTTGTGGTGCTTCCCAATTCAGGCATACTGAAGGAGACGATTGCGGAACTTGACTTCCGAAACAAATATAACGTCAATATATTGGGCGTGCGGCGCGGGGGCAGTTACATCACGCACAACATAGGCGAGCGTAAGGTGTCGAAAGGCGACGTGCTGCTGGTGCAGGGCACATGGGACGCCATCGGGAAGATAAGCCGCGACACGCGCGACTGGGTGGTGCTGGGCGAGCCGGAGAGCCGGGCGTCGAAGGTGACGATAGACTACAAGGCTCCCATCGCCGCGGTGATAATGCTGGCCATGATACTGGCGCTGGTGTTCAGCAGCGTGCCGGCTGTGTTCGTGGTGCTGACGGCTTGCGTCCTGATGATGCTGACGGGATGTTTCCGCACCATATCCGACGCTTACCGTACCATAAACTGGGAGAGCGTGGTGCTGATAGCGGCCATGATGCCTATGAGTTTCGCATTGGAAAAGACGGGAGTGAGCGAGCTTGTGAGCGTTTCGCTGGTGGAGGCATTGGGAGGCATCGGCCCGCATTGGCTGATGGCGGGAATATATTTCACCACGTCGTTGCTGACACTGTTCATCTCCAACACCGCCACAAGCGTGTTGATGGCGCCGATAGCTGTGCAGAGTGCCGTGGCGTATGGTGTCAGCCCGCTGCCAATGCTGTTTGCCGTGACGTTCGGTGCATCATTGTGCTTCATGTCGCCGTTCTCCACGCCCCCGAACGCACTGGTGATGCCTGCGGGACAATACACGTTCATGGATTATGTCAAGGTCGGTGCCCCGCTGCAGCTGCTGCTCGGAATCCTCATGATATTCGTGATCCCGCTGTTCTTCCCGTTCTGATCATTTTCAGAACCGCCGTGAAATAATATAAGGTCTTGAACAGTTATAATATAAGCTACTATTCAGAACGTTAATCTTAATTGGATAAAGACATGCAAGTCGGAAAAATATTGTTGCCATTGCTGATTCTGGGCAATGCGTTCATGGCACTGTCGGCGAATGACGGCCGGGATGCAAAATTCATTCCCGCATCCGATTCACGTATAGCCTACATGGGCCGTATCAGTACCGCCAAGCCGGATACGGTCAGATTTACTTATCCGGGAGTAAATATAAACGCGGGATTTACCGGCACTTCGCTGAAAATGGGCGTGAAGCCGGGCAGCGGCTCCTATATGATAGAGATAGACGACGAATTGCCTTACCGGCTGAACATAGGGCCGAACGATTCGATAGTGACGTTGGCCGAAAGCCTCCCGGAAGGTAATCATAAGGTGCGCGCCACGTATGTCCTGGAGGGATATGCGCTGAAGCCGGAATTCCATGGATTCTATGTGGATAAGGGCGCGGACCTTTCGGCCAAACCGGTGCTTCCCAAGAGAAAGATAGAGTTTATCGGCAATTCGATAACGTGCGGTTACGGGGTCGAAGCCGACAAGCCCACGGACCGGTTCACATACGATACCGAGAATTTTTATTACACATACGCCGCACGGACGGCGAGAAACCTTGACGCACAGCACTTGGTGGTGGCGCGGTCGGGTATAGGAGTGTACAGAAACTACGGTAGTCCAAGGGAGGGTTGCAAGGGTGATATGCCGGACATGTACGGACAGACTCTGTTCGGCGATTCCACCGAGTTGTGGGATCACTCGCAGTACCGGCCGGATGTGGTGTGCGTGAATTTAGGCACCAATGACGTAAGCGAGGACAAATATGAGGTCGCGTTGCTGGAGGACGGTTACAGAAAGTTCATAAAGCATTTGCGGGCCACGTACCCGGATGCGAAAATAATAATGTTGACCGGCTCGATGCTGAACGGGCGGCAACTGCAGGTGGTGAAAGACGCGTTGAACAAGGTGACCAAGGAACTGAAGTCAGCCGGCGACAGGAACCTGTATCGTTTTGACTTCACTCCGCAGACAGGTTCCCTCGGCATGGGTGCCGATTATCATCCCTCGATCCGTCAACAGCAGAAGATGGCCTCCGAACTCACCGCTTATCTCCGCAAGCTGATGAACTGGTAAATTACAAACCGGTTGAGTTGAACGGGGTGGTTGAGAGTATTAAAAAAAGAGGGGGCGATTCAACCGGATTGATATGAGACAAGGAATAAAGAGAATAGCGGCCAGTGTGCTGGCGTTGGTAGGAATAGTAGCCATGGCTGATGCCGGGCAGCCTAAGATATTCGACTACATGTATGGCGGCGACGGGCAGAGGGTATGTCTGCGCCTGCCGAAAGAAAATGGGGTGCGCGCGGTGCTGTATGCGCATCAGAACATGACGGAGGAGGTGCTGTTCCGTTCGCCGTCGTTTACGCACAAGATGGATTCGCTTGGTGTGGCTATGGTGTTCGTGCAGAGCGGTTCGCAGAACTGGGACACGTCTACCGGTTGCCAGGAACGCTTTGAAAGCATCATCGACTCCCTGGCCTCGATGTCGGGCCATAATGAGATAAAGACGGCCCGTATAATACCGTTCGGGCATTCGGCGCAGGCTACGTTCCCATGGAATTTCGCGGCGTGGAATCCGGACCGTACGCTGTGCGTGATATCGTATCACGGCGATGCTCCGCGCACCAACCTGTGCGGCTATGGCCGCGCCAACGTGGAGTGGGGGCGAACCCGCAACATCGACCGCATTCCGGCGCTGATGGTGATGGGCGAGTATGAATGGTGGGACGCGCGTCTGCGTCCGGCACTCGCTTTCCAGATGATGTATCCCGACAGCCGTATCTCCTTCCTGTGCGATGCCGGCAGAGGCCATTTCGACCTGTCGGAAGCCACCCAGGATTATATGGCGCGATTCATAGCCAAGGCTCTGGAGAATCCACGTCCCGAAGATGGTGTAAGATATTCGCGCTGGTTTGAGGACGGAACGGAAAGTACGGATACGCACGAACAGTTCTGGTATCAGGACCGGGAGATGGTCGACATGACCAAGGCTCGTTATGCCGAGACACGCGGTAAGAAGATGCAGTATGTGTCGCTGAAAATCAACGGCGAACTGCTGCCGTACAACAAGGACAGCCATGTCAAGATCAACGGCAGGTATCATGAGGGAGAGTTCACGGTGGAGCCGGTGTTTACGGACGAAACACGCATGACGGAGAGTGACGCTCATGCCGCCGTACGCCCGCGGGTGGTGCTGATTTCGGGGCCGGCCATTCAGACCGGCGAATACACCTTCCGTTACGATCCCGATTATTTCGGACGCGACCCGAAACGCCAGTGGACCGGCATCACGCTATGCGTGGAAGCCGATGGCGACGCCACCTACAAGCCAGCCGTCCAGGAGCTGAACCTCAGCAAAGCCAAATAACCGGAAATCCGTTTCCTAAGCTCGAGGTAAACTTAACTTTTAGTTTATAAGTTGCAGACCCTGAAGGTGAAAATTGTTCAATCGACTGTAATAATTGGCTGACCGAAGAATGTGGACAGCATGGCAAGCGTTGAGATAGTGAAGTTATGCTCGCCGCTAAGCCAACGCGTTATCTCGTTGGGACGTTTGCCGAGTGCTTCGGCAAACTGTTTTTTATTCAGGCCTTTTTCGTGCATAAGTGCATCGAGCCTGTTAGAGATTGCAAAAGAGAGCCGGGTTTCCTCCCGTTTCTCCAGAGGAATCTCATTGAAGATTTCCTGTAAAGAAATGTTGGCGGTTCTCATAGGTCAAACGTTTTATCGGTTATAATCTCCTTTTCAGTAATTTCCACATTGCCTGAACGTACTTCCTGTTTGAGCAGACGCTCAAATTTCTGCAAGTCCATTACATATCCCTGCAATGTATCGTTTTCCTGGTATGTCCGGCTATTCTTTACATCTCCGTTGCCAAGCACGAGAATTTTGTCGGTAAGACGAAGACAGTACAAGCGAAGTTTTGATTTGAGAACGGGTAATGCGACGACTGAGTCGTTCATTTTGCCTTCTCTGCGGAAGTACCGCTCCAGAGCGCCGTTGGAAAGAATCTGTTCAACGAATCTCATTATGGCCTGAAAGTCCGGATTCAGTTCAGCGTCCTGTCTGAATTTGGAGACGAATTTTTCAAATTCGCTCATATCGTCAGAAAGAAACTGAATTGTGTACATCGTACAACTATCGCTGCTGTTGACTAAAAGGAGTTCTACCTCACTCATAATTTTTGCGTTTGTATTTACAACGCAAAATTAAGAAAAATGTTTTACATAAATGTAAAAGTTATGGAATCTCCATGCAAATTTCCGTTCTGTAGTACAGAGGGTTTTTAGATTGATAACATTACAACTATTGCCGGGAGATTGTTGAAGATATGCAGACCGACGCCCCACCAGAAACCAAGATTTACCCGGTAATATGTTATTGCACATCCGGCGAAGAACGGGACGCTGATAACTAATAGCATATATGGGATAAGGGTATAATCATAATTAGAGAAGGCTATGAGATGAAGAAGTCCGAATGCTATGGCTGTGACGTAAATCGAAGGTTTATAATACTTTTTCTTTTGTGAATTCCAGAAAGAATCTGTAGTGAAGAAATAGATTGCTGAAAACAGTGCTGCCATTGCGAATGCACAGATGGCAACATAGGCGATGGAATGGGAATATATATGCTGCCAAAGCATATACGCAGGTATTGCGGATGCAGCCAACGCCACTTGCCATCTTCTGAAAGATAATCCCAGGCGGAATATACATTCTTCCAGCAATGGCGCGACAATACTGACAGTCATCAATACATAGACAGTCGATCCAATGGTCTTTGCAGTTTCCGGATTGCCTACAAAATTGGTCTGCGACTCCGGGTCGATACCACACGTCTTATAAATGGCGGTACATCCGATAATCAGAAGCATCGCGACAATCCGACTAATCAGCCAGAACAACAATCCATATCCCACGACCCATTTCTTGGAATGGATCCGGAAATCATCTGTACGTGAAAGAATGAATTTCATAGATCCTTCTCCCAATCTATAAGGTTGTTGATTTGTTTAATATTACTTCTATACCACAGGTATTCAAGACCGAACCCCAATACAGTCAGTCCCCAGGCAAAAAACATTCTCCAGGTATTAATGAACATTGGAGTGAGGGAGAGCCATATCAAAAGCGGAATTATTACTGACGCAGTCGCAAGTTCAATATTGCGATACATTTTTTTTACCGATACGACAGTCATAAGAATTTCCTGGTTTGTATAGTCCCATAGATTGACGGCCTTGATGGAACAGTATATTCTGATTCCATAGATAATGGCGATGAAAATAGTCAGGCAAAAGACGATGAGCCACCAATATGGGAATTTCATGGGCGACCAGAAGGGAGAAAAAGCCATGAGGATGAGGCAAATTATTGTAAAAATCCCATCCCACCGAGCTCTTGTCAAAAGTCTCGATTTTATGTCATTCCTTTTTGAAAGGGATTCGTTTGCCACATTCTCACTGAGTTGCGAATCGATATGAGGCTTAACCGACTCCCATGTTGTTTTCAAATCTTCAAGTTCCATAATCATACCTCCTTTCTTGATGAAATCTTTTCTTTGATTCTATATAGACGGGATGCGACAGTATTCCTCGGGATACCCATATTTGAGGCAATTTCGTCATAGCTTAACTCATCAAGCCACATTAATATCAATGCTTTTTCCATAGGGTTGAGTTGTGCTATTTGAGCGTAAAGCCATTCTAACTTTTCTCTCAATGCCTTATCGTTGTCATCCTGAAAGTGAAAAGAGGGAATATCGTCGAAAGAAACCGTTTTGACTTTTGGGTTAAACTTTCTCAAGGAAAACAGGCAAGTGTTTATGCATACTTTATATACCCATGTTGCTTCAGAACTCTCCTGTCGGAAATTACGATACCCTTTGAATAGGGAAATCAGGACTTCCTGTCGTAGGTCCTCAAATGGTACCTCGCTCGTTGCATAGAAGAAACAGACACTGAAAATTATCTTTTCGTGTCGTCCGACCATCGCCATGAAAGATTTATTATAGTCAGAATTCATCATCATCTGTTTCTCTTTGCAAAGTTAGTTGCAATTTAATGAGAATAGTTCCCTCCGATGTAAAAATAAGAAAAATCACTTTGTGCGTCATTCTGGAGTCTCGGCATAATCTCAATGCTTAGAATAATTCTGCATTAAATAAAAAAGAGCGGTCTTGCGACTGCTCTTTCCAACCGGGCGAAACCGATCTCAGAAATCGTTGCTCGCTCAAGCGAATTTTTTTGTTCAAGGGAAACAATCTTTTGTGGATGTAGGAATAGTAGACATTACGAATTCCATAAGCTTTTAACAAGTCTATTCGATAAAAGGCTTTTATTTTCAGCCTCTTATGAATATCGCGCCCGGCTCGCGGAAAGTTATTGGAATACAATAGTGTAAGTCGCTCTTTCGGGGCGTGAAGTATTTGACGCGGAAGTTGGGCAACGCATTGACAAGTCTTAGGGCCTCTTGATTTGCCGCCTCGTTTTTGCTGGGGCGTCTGATCGTCGCGTTGCTTATCGAGCCGTCGGGATGCACGGTAAAGTTGACAATTACCCGTTCGGAACCTTTGTAACCTTCAGGCACCCGGAGGTTGGCATCAATCCATTCCTTTAGTTTACCGTTGCCTCCGGGAAACTCACAGCGTGGGTCAAGGTTTATAAACAGTTTTTTTAGTTCCGCCTTGACATTGGCTACGGTTTCAGGCGAAACCGTCAGGAACACAGACCGGTTGCCGTACTCGTCGTTTTTCACTTCCATCTTCTGGATGGAGTCGGCCGGCACCATGTCAAGTGGTGCTGCTATCCATTCGTTGTTGAAATAGTAAAATACGGTTTCTGTGTCCTTCTCGGTGAGCGGGAACTGAATTTCTCGTACAGTGCTGTCGTTCACACAGCAATCCTGCGCGAACGCCACCCACGCCTGAACAATAATCGCTGAAACTAATAATAACTTCTTCATATTAGTATCTTTACTATAGAATTCTGTACATTCGCCTGGTTGTAGAATAGAAATCGTGGTTAGTCTGGAAATTGAACTGGTTGTTCAAATAGAAACTGACAGTTCGTGGATTGTTAAGCGCGTCTACAGTAATAAACTGACAGCCGGCTTGTCGATACTGAGAAAATGTGCCGGCAACGAACTCAACGATAAACATCCCGATTCCATTGCCTTGAAAATCTATTGATGTGCCTAAATGACCTATATTGATGGCTGGGAATGAAGATTGCTTTTTGAAAAAATCAATAACTGAGGAACTTTCTTCCAGTCTGAGGTCATCAAAAAAGTCCGTTTTCTCATCCTCCGAGTTGATCATAATGGCATCATTCATTAAAGTGAATGCCGCCACTATACCGTCTGATTCAGTAAACGCGCAATATGCGGAAAGATATTTATGCTCAACACACGCTTTGACCTCATATCTGAAGAAGTCATCAAGTTCCTTAACTCCACATGAAAACGCAGACATTATTTCATAGTCTGCGTCAGTCATAAGTCTTATCTGGAGGTCAGTATCCGAGGATAGGGTTCTTGCCACCACAGTTGGCCGTTATTCGTTTGGTAATTGCTTCTGTCCGAGCCTTGCGCTCTTCAATGCGATGTCGTTCTTCAGCACTGAAATCCTCTCGGAGATGTCTCTCCAGGTTATGACGGAAACGAGCGACATCGTCTCGATCCATCGGAGGATTTGGTATTGAACGTATCATTCTTCAATTGTTTTATTTGCAAAGATAGTAATCATTTTTGGATTCCACAAAACTTTAACGCACCATTCTGTCAAAAAGTTTTAATTCGCAGTATCTTACGTAATCGTGCAGCATATTGACTTGCTGATAAACCAGATGTGTCAGTCGCGCATGCGGTTGCGGAACCGGAGGGGCGTCATGCCGGTCTGCTTGCGGAAGATGCGGCACAGGTACGAGGGGTCGTCGTAATGAAGGCGCTCGGCTATCTGCTTTACGGTCAGGTCGGTGGTGTCGAGCAGGTTCTTGACCACCAGGCCGATCTGTATGTTGATCTGTTCCTTGGCCGTGGTGCCGAAATATTTACGGTTGATGATGTTCAGGTAATTGGGGGTGATGTTGAGCCTGTCGGCGTAATAGGCCACGTCGTGATGCCTGGCGTAATGCCGGCTCAGCATGGCGATGAAGTCGTTGGCCAGCACCCATGCCCGGTTCTTGGCCGGGTTGTCGCCAAGCTGACCTAAGCGCCGTTCTATCTGGTCGGCCATGATGTGCATCAGGTTCTCGGTTTCATTGTGCATTGTCTCGTAGCGGATAGGCTCCGAACAGTTCGCCTCTATCCATTCAAGCATCGTGAACCAGTTGGACACGATTCCCCGGAGAGGATATGGGACGGGAAAGACCGTGGACTTGAATACAAATTCCCAGAAACGGTTGGATGTCATCAGATAGAATATGTCGAGCGTCTCGTTAAATCCGATGCGCAGACACAAGGCCTTGAAATCGTCCGAGAATTGCAGAGGCACCGTGACCATGTCGAATGTGATGAACGCCATGCGACCGGGGAGGAACGTGCGCATCCGTGAGCTGATTGAGAACTTGGCCGAGCCTTCGCGGCATAACATGATGAGGCAGCCATCCACCGGCAATGGCTGTCCGCACCGCCATGTCGAGGCATCGGCCTGACCGCACGAATATGGTGCGAGGTGATGTTTATTCGGGTTATTTGTTGTCATGGAATGTGTAAAATTACCTTAAATTCAGCAATTTTGCAAAATATGTTATAAAAAGTACTGTTTTTATAACGTTTTTGCCCTCGGTTATGGCTTATATATTTACTAATTTTGCAGCCGGTTTGAAATTACCCTTTTTAATTACAGGCAAAATGGATAGAGATAAACTTGACTTCGGGAACGGCAGGATCAAGAGCCTTTTCCTCGCCATGTTTTTCCCGACACTTATAGGAATGCTGTTCAATTCAGTGCTGAATATATGCGACGGCATGTTCGTGGGGCACGGCGTAGGCAGCAACGCCCTTGCGGCTATCAATATCGTGGCGCCGCTGTTTTTGGTATGCACGGGAGTCGGCCTGATGTTCGGCATCGGCGCCTCCGTGATCGGCGGCATACGGCTGGCCGAGGGAAACGTCAAGGCCGCGCGTATCATAATGACGCAGGCCTACATAGCCGGCGGCGTCATATTCGGCGTCGTCATACTGGTATCGCTGCTGTTTACGCGCCCGCTGCTCTATGCGTTGGGATGCAGCGAGGCTCTGGAACAGAATGCGACGGACTATCTGCTATGGCTTCTGCCCGGTCTGCTGTTCTTCTACCTTCAGTGCGCCGGCATGATGCTGATTCGCCTTGACGGGTCGCCCAAGTATGCGATGTCCATCCAGATAATTGTGGCCATTCTCAACATATTCCTGGACTGGTATATGGTGTTCCCATTGGCGATGGGCATAAAGGGAGCGTCGATAGCCACCTCGCTGAGCTGTATCGTGGGCGGCGTAATGGTGCTGGCATATTTCATATTCTTCTCCAAGACCTTGAAGTTCTATCGACTGAAGATGTCGGTGAAATCGCTGAGGCTGTCGTTGCGCAATGTGGGATACATGGCCAAGATAGGACTCGCCACCTTCATCGCAGAGCTGGCCATCGGCGTCACCATGGTGACCGGCAACTTTATGTTCCTGAAATATTTAGGCGAGGCAGGCGTGGCGGCTTACAGCGTAGGCTGCTATCTGTTCCCCTTGATGTTTTCCATCAGCAACGCCGTGGCGCAGTCGTCGCAGCCTATCATAAGCTATAACTACGGGGCCGGCCGGATGGACAGGGTGCGTCAGGCATTGCGGATGTCCATTATCGCCGCCAGCATCTGCGGCGTTGCAATAACAGTCGGAATGTGGGTATGGTCGCCCGCACTGGCCGCTATCTTCCTCGATTCGGCCGAGGCTGCATACGCACTGGCGAGTCAGGGACTGCCGCTGCTTGGTCTGTGCGCCCTGTTCTTCGCACTGAACATCACCTTCATCGGCTACTATCAGAGTTGCGAGCGGGCCACGCGCTCCATCTGCTATATGCTGTTGCGCGGTGTGGTGTTCCTGGTGCCGGGATTCTTCCTGCTGCCAGAACTGATTGGCACGCCCGGACTGTGGCTGGCCATTCCTGTCTCCGAAATCCTTACTCTGACGGTGATAGCCATGCTTTATCTGTGGCAGCACCGTAGGAGCAGTCTACAGCCGGCAGACTGACCTTTGCAGAGGCTGTGCAGAGCGATTGATTATCACGGTTTTGTGATAAAGTTAATTGATTTTGTCGCATTGTTAATCGCATTTTGAGGTATTGTTAACTCTTTTTTGTCAAAATAATGATATGACAAGGAGTAATTAAGTATCTTTGTGACGAAAACCGGAAATATAAATAGTACATGAAACGCATCATCACCTTATTGCTGTTGGGGCTGTGCATATCGGTGGCACCGCCGCCAACCGAAGCCCAGTTCCTGAACAAACTGAGCAAGGGCCTGAACAAGTTGAACAACGCCCTTGAGAAAGTAGACAAGAAAGTCAAGAAAGAAAGGAATCAGAAGAAACAGGAGGCGGCTGCGGAACGGACCGACGTCCAGGCGCGGTCTACGTCCAATGCGCAGTCGCAGCCGGCTCAGATAGACGACTCCGACTGGGAGAAAGTAGAGGAAGGGGGAGTGTACCCGTACATCACTTCCGGGACCAAGTACATGCAGCTGAACGACATATACGGCGATACGTTCTCGGACGTGCACGAGGGAATATTCTGGGTGAAAAAAGACAACCGGTATGAGTTCTGGACCATCGACGGCCGCAAACTGTTCGGCAACGACTGGGAGAACATCCGCTATGGCGGCGAGACGCCCAAGTTCAACGGCGGCGTGGCGGTGGCGCGTCGTGCCACGCCCAATGCCTCGGGCAAGAAACCGATATGTCTGCTGTACCGCGACGGAGCTGTGCGCGAGCTGGACGCCTCGTGGGAGGACGTGACGCAGTTTTGCGACGGCCTCGCGCTCGTCAAGAAGAAAGTAAACTACAAGGACACATATTTCTACATCAATCCGCGCGGTGAGAAGGTGTATCCCACGCTGCAGGTGTATTGGGAAAGTAATTATAAGGACAAGAGCGCGGTGCGTCCCCTCAACGACGGACTGCGCGCATACGCTGCTGAGTATCATAAATGGGGCTATATGGATGCACACGGCAAGGTGGTGTTGCCGGCCAAGTATTACGAGGCGCGCGATTTCCATGAGGGCTATGCCTGGGTGGGCGTTGGCGATAATCCCGCCATAGCCGGAAACATCAGGTATAACCTGATCGACACCAAGGGTAACGTGGTGTACACTACCGAGCGGCCCTCGTCGGAGCGTGAGCTGTCCGATGTGTCCGACGGTATCTTCTATCGGGAGAAAGGCAGCGATGTCTATTATTACGACCTCAAAGGCAACGAGTTAGGCGTGTTTGAGGCGGGCAACCGCTTCTACGACGGTTATGCGTTCGTGGTGCCCAAGGAGCAGCGCGAGTTTACCAATATCTCGACTGCGCTGATCAACACTAATTTCGGGATAGTGAAGCGCATCAGCGACGATGTCGTGGCGGCTTATATCACCGAGGAGAACGGCCCGGTGTTCGAACCGTACGGCCTGGCCACGGTATATTGCGACGCTCGCAGCCTGATCATAGACCCCAAGGCTAATGTCGTGGTGAAGGCATACGAGAATTACAAGACCAACACCAAGGTCAACAGTTTTAAGCAGCTGACTGCGTGCGGCTATGCGCGCGTGACGGACATGACGGTAAACGGCGTGGGCTTCCGCGGCATAATGCGCGCCGACGGTATGCTGGAGTGGTTATTCTCCACCGACGGCAAAGGGGATGCGGAGAAGTATCTGCCGAAAGAACCGGAGCCTATCGAGCCGGGGCCGGGGCCTATCGAACCGGAACCGGAACCGGAACCAGAACCTGGCCCATTCCCGTGGCCGCCGGTAATCAAGGTGATCGACGGCAATCAGCCGCCCGAAGGTCCGACCAAGGTTATAGAGAAGACCTACAAGATCACACTGACCACTCAGGGAAGCGGTACGGCCACGCTGTCGGCTACCGGTCCGTTCAAGTATGGCGATCTGGTGTCGATTAACGCCGTGCCGGCCGAGGACTGGGCCGTCGGCAACATCGACATCCAGGGTGACGGCGCCGGCTATCTTGACGGCGGCAAGCCTATGACCGTTACGTCCGACTTGGCAATCAAGGTAGTGTTCGTCAAGAAACCGGATCTGACCAAGCCGGAGGTGGTGGGTATCTATCAGGGTATCAAGAATTATTATTTCGACGACAAGACTCCCACTCCGATCGATGTCTATGCCGAGATCAGCGAGAATCCCGACGTGGCCACGCCTTACGGTCAGAACACCTACGGCTTCATGGTGATGATGATAGACCCGACCGTGCGCCTCATGGGGAAGGGAGCATCGGCCTACATATTCGGTCTGCCGCTGAAGGTGTCGGGCTATCAGCATGAGCCCTCGGGCGATGAATGGCTGGTATGTGACGGCGGCGCCGTATCGGCACATGACATAAGGGTGGAGACAGGCAATCCGATCGCAGGACTGATGTACAAGCTGATGATGACAATGGACGGCACCGGCAACATACAGGGCCTGCCGCGCCGTTACCGTATCCACATCGACAAGCGCGACAAGGATACGGGCGAGATTACATTAGGACGTCTTGAGGTGTTCTCCATCAAGGCCGGAGACTGGGTGCCCGGCGGCGACGAGTCGGTGGAAAACAAGAAGAAGGGTATGTTCACGAGCGTGCGCGAGAAAGGTTGGCCGGCCGACACCTACCAGGGTGTTGTGATAAAGCCCGCGCAGAAGCGCAACGACGTCTACTGGTACGCTCCCGAGAAGTGGTATTCCAGCCCCTCGCTGTATCAGGCCGTGATCGAAGCCATGCGCAACACCTACGGTTCCTTCAAGACTGATGTCGAACAGATCTTCGACAAGTAATGACTCAAAGATAGTAGATTATTCTAATCATAAAAGGACTGGTCGGATGGCCAGCCCTTTTTTATGTTCGTGTCTTTCGTGTATGAAAGAATAGTAGTGCAGGCTCTCCGCAGCCGCACATGGGAAATGGCCAATGCCTAATATTGCTCGAAATTGTAGACGACGCCTTTCGATACGATGCCTTCTTCGTCCATTCCGGTGACATGGGAAATGATGAAGGGCTTGTCCAGTTTTTCCGTGGAGTTGCCATCCATGTCGCATGATTCCGTGACCAGAATATTAGCCGGCGTGCTGATGCCCTTGAAGTATGATTCGAAGGAATTGGAGCGGCCGCTGGCGTCGGTGGTCATTTCCGTCTTGCAGATGATGACCGGTCCGAGAAAAGTCTTGGCCGGGTATGTGAAGTTCCAGGAGGTGGTGTAGCATTTCTCGTTGCTCCCCTTGCCTTTGCACTCGGTGGCGGCATACGCTGCGGAGGAATCCTTGAAGCTGATGTACAATGGAGACCCTTCCATAAGGAAACTGCCCTCGGAGGCTACGGACGACGAAAGCCAGGCTGCGTCTCCGGTGAAGGGATTGCGAATTTTTAGCCAGTCACCCTCTTGCCCGAGCATTTCGAAGCAGTCGTTGTAGAATGCTTTTCCCACGATAGCGGCCGATGTGGAAGGCTGCTGGCGGATGTTGGCAGTAGCCGATGAAACGAACACTGCGTCGACGCCTGTTTCCTGTGCGGAAACGGAGAATGCCGTCACAGCCATAACAATGGCGGCGGAAAGAGCGGATACGGTTGTCTTGAAATTTGCCATAAGGTAAATTTATTCGTTAGTTAGAGTATGATTGTCGCGCAAAAGTATGCAAATTATTCCACATCCGCAAATCCCCTCTTGTCTGGATTGGCGATTAGTGTGCGTTCTTTTTGCGGCGGGAGGTGTAGACCATGTAGATGCCTAACAGGATGAAGGCGGAGAGGATAAGCAGCATCTCGGTGACGTGTTCGAGGGGTGCGACCCATATTTCCTGAAACAGGTTGTTGCGGCCCATTATCTCGACGGGGGTCCAGAACACGATGACGGTGGCGATGGACATGCGCAGGTTGGCTCCCCAGGAGGGTATGCGCAGTTGCCGGGCGAACATGAAACAGGCGCCTATGAAACATCCCACGCCAACCAAGATGGTGACCGGATGGCTGTCGCCTAAGAACACCGGGTCGTAGCAGAACATCAGCAGCAGATACGACGCCCACATTATCATGTTGAATTCCATGAATGTCACGATCGAGACGTGGCGCGTCATGGGGCGCGCACAGATCTCGCTCTTGCGCCCTCTCAGCAGCTGACGCTGGCACCAGTTGATGAAGTTGCAGCCGTTGCGTGTGCTGAACGTGTACATCACCATTATCAGCATGAAGAAGCCGAACGACGCCGGCAGAATCAGATACTCGGGCTTGGTCACGACCTCGCCTGTGACGGGGTCGAGCATCGGCTGTGTGCCGAAGCGGTTGGCAAAATACATGAACAGGAATTCCACCCATCCGGTCCAGAACAGCAGACCGCCGATCAGTCCCCACAGCGTCTGGTGCGTATCACCCTTGGCGAAAACGCCGCGGATGGCCATCAGCATGCCGACCAGGCCCATGGCGAAAGCTGAATAATGCAGCGCGGTGGGCTGCATGAAGTGCTCCATCAGTATCATCAGCGCGTGGCCCAACGGCATGAGGAACAATACGATGAGGAAAGAAGAAATCGCTTTGAACGGATATGTTTTTTTAGTCTTGGACTTCATAATATATTGAGATGTGATCAGACATAAACACTATATCGAAATTATGCGCAAAATTAGATTTTTAGGTCTGATTTCGCAATCCTCTGAAATGGGTATTGTGGGAGCAACGGGTTTTTCATAACTTTGCGGTTCAATGAAGAACGAACTGCACAGGAAACGATTTCATATAACATGGCGCGGATTGCATCGCTGGCTCGGGCTGGTGATGGCGATGCTGATGCTTGTGTTCTGCGTGTCCGGACTGATACTGAATCATCGGGATCTGGTATCAGGATGCGACGTGAGCCGTAAGTTGCTGCCGTCTTCATACCGGATCAAAGACTACAACAACGGCGTGGTCCGGGGTACGGTGAAGTTGGGCGGCGACACGGTCCTGCTGTTCGGCAATGCGGGTATTTGGCTCAGCGACACGTCGCTCGCCGATGCCCGCGACTTCAACGCGGGTTTCCCTAAAGGAATGGACGGGCGCAATGTGCGCAACGTGGTGCGTACACGCACTGGAGAGCTATACGCAGCCGCACAGGCCGGACTGATGCGTCATGACGGAGAAAGGTGGAGGCCGGTCGGGCTCCCCGGCAATACGGAACGCGTCACCGACGTCGCATTGTTGCCCGACAGCGCCGGCGTGCTGGCCCTGACCCGTTCGGACGTTTATGTAAAGTCAGCGAATGATACCGTATTCAGAAATGTAGGCCTTAAGGCTCCCGCAGAGGCAAAGAATGAAGTGACGCTGTTCAAGACGGTATGGAATCTGCATAGCGGCCAGCTTTTCGGTTTGCCCGGAGTATTGATTGTGGATGCGCTTGCCATAGTACTTATTTTTCTGAGCATTACCGGTATAGTAATCTTCATTTTGCCATATTCCATACGCCGGAGCGCGGTGGCTAAGGTGAAGCGTCAGGCAGGATGGCTGAAATGGAATTTCAGATGGCATAACAGCGTGGGTCGCTGGACCATCGGTCTGACGTTGCTGATAGCGGTGACCGGGGCGTGTCTGCGGCCGCCGTTGATGGTGCCGTTGGCCTTAAACCGGTCCAGGGCTATTCCCGGCACGACGCTGGATCATGACAATTTCTGGCACGATCGCCTGCGGGCTATCCGATGGGACGGCATGTCGGGCCGCTGGCTGCTGTCCACATCCGAGGGATTCTATACGGTTGACGAGGGTTTTCATGCCGCGCCCGAATCCTCAGGTGCGAAAGTGACGCCACCGGTCAGCCCGATGGGAGTCACCGTATTCGAGGAAATGGAGCCGGGCAAGTGGCTGATCGGCTCATTCAGCGGTATGTATGTGTGGGACATGCGTTCGGGCAGAATCCATGACTGGTTTACCGGACAGGAATACAGGAAGAAAAAGATGGGGCCTCCTATAAGCGATCATCTGGTGGCCGGTTTTACGCGGGACGTGTCCGGTTTTACGCGGGATGTGTCCGGCGGCAATAATATCGTGGTGTTCGACCATTACAAGGGAGCGGTCGGATTGCCTGAGATGCCGGAGGAGCTGAGTCGGCAGCCGATGTCCCTGTGGAACGTAGCACTGGAGGCGCACAGCGGCCGCCTGTACGACAGTCTGTTGGGTCCTGTTTCCGTACTCTTTATTTTTCTGGCCGGCGCATCGTGTGTGCTGGTGCTTGTATCAGGCTGGAAGATGGCCCGCCGCATGAAGAAAAAGCGAGATTTCGTATGAATATGAGGTAGAGAGATTGCATCTTTTAGCAGTAGGAATTTTGTGGTGCAATAGTTATTTGTTAACTTTGCATTGTCAAATATTGTGACAAGACACATGATTTGACAATAATATGATAATACAAAGACCTCATTACCTTAATCAGCTGATTGCTTTACGCCATAACGGTTTGATTAAGGATCGATACCTTAGACGACAGGAGCCACACTGCGTTATGAAACCGTTTTGATGGGGTCAAATTTTGGTTTTGAGCTTGTTTATTTGAGCGCAAACCCTATTGGTATGATCCAATCCATAAAGAAGGGAATTGCTGTCAATGTTCATCCATGAGAATAGGACCATTATCTTGGTATATATGTTTATCACATACGAAGTGTCGATTGTGGAGGTATTGGTTGCGAAACAGATGGTCTCGTGATGGGCGATGCGGTTTCGTAATGAATTGACCTTATCAAGTTCATTGAATATAAAGGTTTGGTTGTATTGTATTTCCCTTGAAGAACGTGGCTTACTGGGAAATATCGATAATAGGTTCCGTCCTGTAACACGATATTGGATTGGCGAGAACATGTATTTCCATATTCCGAACTCCATTTCCGCCAATAGTTTCGGATGTGAATAGGATTGTGTCTGCTGTAATTTATGATGGGCAAAAGCGATAATGTCCCGAGTCTTTCTCAATATCGGCTGCGTGAAAATTCCGTTTGTTGATACGGAGTCTTTAAGCCATTCCTCTCCGAGATTCTCGGTCAGCTTGCGGTCAATGGCGTTGCGGAGTGCGACCTCAAAGCAACTGACGATGGTGAACATTTCCTGAGAAATTTGCAGATTATATCGGTATAGCGTCATAGCCTTGCGGGTGTCACCACCGCAGGCAGTCAGATACCTCTCTATACGTTGAGAGGACATTATTTTCTCAAAATCTGCGTATTTCATTAGAATTTCAGAATCTTTTGGGATAAAGTTTTGTTTTTAAGATAAAAAACACTATCTTTGCAGTGTTGAATCCCGGTAGCCCCTGTATATCAAGCTATCGGGTTTTGTTTTTATGTCTGCAAATTTATATAAAAATCGTGAGATTGTTAGTCATGTTTTGTGTAATCTAAAAAGTGATTGAGGAGATTGGGGCGCTGGATTTCAGGGCGAGGAAGGTGAGGACGGTGGATTCGGGACGGTCGGGGACGTCGGGGACGGGAGAGAAGATGGTGATATCGGCCATGATGTCGTGGCGTGTGACGCGGTTTTGGGACACGGACAGAATCGGGAAACCCCAGTCGTTGGGGTAGGGCCGCGCGGCGGCATGGGCGCGTAGAAGCTCAGTCATGGCCGGCCAATTGTCAAGCATTACAACTACATCGATGTCGCGCCAGGAGGCGATCAGATTGGAGAAGGCGGCAGTTTGCTTATCGTTGGAGAAGGCGGGGGATTCTTGCCCTTCGTTGCCGATGGCGTAATATCGGCAGCCGTGATCTTGTGGCAGGTCGGTCTCGGCGGCATCAATGGTGCTGACGACGGCCACACGGCAACCGGCTTGCTGAAACGGCTTAGTGTATTGGCTCAGGGCGTGGCGGTCACGGGATATGACCAATACACGCAACGGTTTGAAGGGGAATGTGAGCAGGTGGCGCGAAACCGGGCTGACGCGCGTCGGGGCGCAACCGGCCTTGCGGTTGTGAAGCTCCTCCATCTTCTTTTCAAGGTAATTGTCTGCCATGCCGCAAAGTTACAAAAAATATCCGAGACAACCTTTTGTCGTGGTTATGGTTTTAATTATAAAACAAATGGCTATGAAAAGGATTGGAATTATTATGACGGCGTTGATGTTGGCTGTGCTGGCTGCATCCTCGGCGCAGATATGCGAATATGCCGGGACGAGTCTGCCGTACCCTTACGACAGTGACCATGAGGCGTATCAGGTGCCGGATTCGCTGGAAGTGGTGTATGTAGACCACGTCGGACGGCATGGGGCGCGGTTTCTTTCCAAAGCATCATATACACAGGATATGCTGAAATTCCTCGACTCGGAAGGGCCGTTAACGGCAGCCGGAGTAAAGCTGCGGGCGTTATGCCATCGTCTTGATTCCGTGACGTCAGGACGTTACGGAGCGTTGGACTCGATAGGAATGGTGGAGCAGACGGGCATAGGCGACAGGATGTCGCGGCGTGGAGCGGAGGCTTTGCGTCAGCTCGACAGTGTCACGGCGATAGCCTCGTATGTGCCGCGCTGCGTGATGAGCATGGATATATGCTCGCATGCCGTGATATGGAATCATCCCAAAACGGAGATGCGTCAGGGGAGCGGCCCGCGTTACAACAGATTGGTGCGGTTTTTCGATACGGACAGCGCGTATATCGCATACGACAGATCGAACGAATGGAAACGTGTATGGGAAGCATACGACGCCAAAGTCAGTCCGATGGATGCAGTGCGTCGGCTTGTGTCGGATTCGGGACAGATAAGCGACAAGAAGCTGCGGAAGATGGCTCGCGTGATGTACAAGATAGTAGCCGGTGCCAATGCCGTGTTCGGCAATGTGGACTGGCGCGCGTTTTACACGCCGCAGGAATACCGCCACGCCTGGCAGAGCGAGAATCTGCGACATTATCTGACCTATTCGGCCAATGGATTGAGTCTTACGCCGTCGCGGATGTCATGCAGTCTTGTAGCTGACATTGCTAAGAGCCTGGAGCGTGCCTCGCGGCCAGGTTATGACGGCCCGGCGATGACGTTGCGGTTCGGGCATGCCGAGACCCTGATGCCGTTGCTGAGCCAGTTGGATGTGCCGGGATGCAGATATGTGACGACCGATTGGACCCGTGTGGCCGAGCACTGGCGCGATTATGAAGTGGTGCCGATGGCCGCGAACCTGCAGCTGCTGTTGATGAGAAGCAAGGGCTCAGACAGGATGTATGTACAGACCCTGCATAACGAGCAGCCCGCCATGCCGCTGATGACGTACAGTCAGGCTCAAGAATGGCTGGAACAGTCACTTACAAGATGAAGTCCCGTTGAGGGTGTTATAAAACATACGGTAAAATTTGCCGGAGCCGCGGATTAGTGCTAATTTTACACAATTTTGGGGATGAAACTGTTACCCGTGTGCCCTGTTACCCGTTCGGGGCCTCGGATCCCGATGTGACGTGTGTGAAATTACTAACTAATCTGATATGATGAATAAAGTGTTATTGACGGCTATGTTGGCCGCCGCGGCCTCTATGGGTGTGTCGGCGCAGACATTCAAGGAATGGCAGAATCCGGAGGTGAATGCAGTGAACCGCGCTCCGATGCGCGCTGCGAATTTCGCCTATGACAAGAATGAGGCGGCGCTTGAGAGCCGCAACATGAAGGCTTCTAAAAATTATCTGAGCCTTAACGGTCTGTGGAAATTCAACTGGGTCAACGACGCCGACCAGCGTCCGGTGGATTTCTGGAAGAAAGACTTCAACGACAAGGGTTGGGGCGAGATGCCCGTTCCCGGCATCTGGGAGCTGAACGGATACGGCGATCCGCTGTATGTCAACACCGAATATGCCTGGAGCAATCAGTTCGAGAACAATCCTCCGTACGTGCCTGTGGCCAACAACCATGTGGGTACCTACCGCCGCGAGATAAAGGTGCCGGCCAACTGGAAAGGCAAGGACATCATCGCGCACTTCGGTTCGGTTACGTCCAACATCTATCTGTGGGTCAACGGCCAGTACGTAGGCTATAGCGAGGACAGCAAGCTGGCCGCCGAATTCGACGTGACCCGCTACCTGGTGCCGGGCAAGGAGAACCTGATAGCGTTTCAGGTGTTCCGCTGGTGCGACGGCACCTACCTGGAGGACCAGGACTTTTTCCGCCTGTGCGGTGTGGCGCGTGATTCCTATCTTTACGCCCGCGACAAGAAGCGTATCGCCGACGTGCGTGTCACTCCCGATCTGGAGAATGAATACAAGGATGGCGTGCTGAACATTGACCTGACGCTGACGGCTTCGGCTCCCGTAACCCTGAGCCTGAAGGATGCCGAGGGCAACGAGGTGGCTACCGGCACGGCAAACAAGAGCGGCCGCACTAAGCTCAAGGTGGCCGATGTGAAGAAGTGGAGCGCGGAGACACCCTACCTCTATACCCTTACCGCTACCATGCAGGGTAACAACGAGGCCGTGCCCGTAAACGTCGGCTTCCGCAAGATAGAGATGGTTAAGGATCAGGTATTGGTCAACGGCAAGCCTGTACTGTTCAAGGGCGTTAACCGTCACGAGCTGGATCCCGACGGCGGTTATGTGGTTTCGCCGGAGCGCATGCTGCAGGATGTTGAGACCATGAAGAAACTGAACGTCAACGCCGTGCGTACATGTCACTATCCCGACGATCCGTTGTGGTACGACCTGTGCGACAAGTACGGTCTCTATATGGTGGCCGAGGCCAATCTGGAAAGCCACGGCATGGGTTACGGCGAGAAGACCCTGGCCAAGAACAAGCAGTATGCCAAGGCGCACATGGAGCGCAACCAGCGCAACGTGGAGCAGAACTTCAACCATCCGGCCGTGATATTCTGGAGCCTCGGCAACGAGGCGGGCTACGGTCCGAACTTCGAGGCTGCCTACAAGTGGGTGAAGAACGAGGATCCCAGCCGTCCCGTACAGTATGAGCAGGCCCACACCACGGGACTTACCGATGTGTTCTGCCCGATGTACGCCGACTACAATACGATGGAAAAGTGGGGCGAGAAGGGTCTGAAAGGTGAGGTGAACAAGCCTCTGATCCAGTGCGAGTACGCCCACGCCATGGGTAACTCCGTGGGCGGCTTCAAGGAGTATTGGGACCTTATCCGCAAATATCCCAACCTGCAGGGCGGTTTCATCTGGGACTTCGTGGACCAGGCCATCCGCACCAAGGGCAAGAACGACGTGGAGATATACGGCTACGGCGGCGACTTCAACCGCTTTGACGCCAGCAACGACAACTTCTGTGTGAACGGTATCGTGAACCCCGACCGCATTCCCAATCCGTCGGCTACCGAGGTGAAATACTACTATCAGGACATCTGGACCCTCCCCGTGGATTTGGCCAAGGGCAAGGTCAAGATCAGGAACGAGCGCTTCTTCAAGTGCCTGTGCGATGTCAATCTCGACTGGGTGCTTCTGAACAACGGCGTGCCTGTGCGCGAGGGCCGCATCAGCGACTTTAAGGTGAAGCCCGGCACCGAGACCGAGGTGACCATCCCTTACGGCGAGATTTCGGATCAGGGCGAATGGGCACTGAACGTGTCGTATGTTCTGAAGGAAAGCACGGGCGTTCTTCCCGCAGGATATGAGATTGCCGGCGAGCAGTTCCTGCTCACCGAGCCTAAGGCCAACGACATGAACATCGCCACGGTAGCCGCTTCCAACCAGGATGCTCCCGTTGCCAAGGTGGTGGACAACGACCGTCACTATCTGATTGTAAAGGGTCAGGACTTCACGGTTGAGTTCAACCGTCACAGCGGTTTCATGACCCGTTACGAGGTGGCCGGCACTGAGTACATCAACGAGGGTGGCAAGCTGGCGCCCAACTTCTGGCGCGCAGTTACCGACAATGACTTCGGCGCAGACCTGATGCGCAAGTATGCAGCATGGAAGAATCCGGAGATGAAACTGGAGAAGCTGACCGGCGAAAGCAAGGACGGCCTGGCTTACATCACGGCCAAATATTCGATGCCCGGCGTGCAGGGTACGCTTGACATGACATACGTGGTGAACGGCAACGGCGCCGTCAAGGTGACCGAGACTTTCAAGGCCACGAAGGATGCGAAGGTGTCCGACATGTTCCGTTTCGGAATGCAGATGCAGATGCCCGAAAGCTTCGACGCCATCGAGTATTACGGCCGCGGCCCGATCGAGAACTACTCCGACCGTAACCACGGCACCAAGCTCGGCCTGTACAGGCAGACGGTAGCCGAGCAGTTCTTCCCATACGTCCGTCCGCAGGAGACCGGCACCAAGACCGACATCCGCTACTGGAAGCAGCTGAACCATGCCGGCAAAGGCCTGGAATTCATTTCCGACGCTCCTTTCTCGGCATCGGCTCTGGACTATACGATCGAGAGTCTGGACGAAGGTCTGCACAAGCGTCAGACGCACTCGCCCGAGGTTGAGAAGGCCGGCTTCACCAACCTGATCATCGACAAGGAGCAGATGGGCTTAGGCTGCGTCAACAGCTGGGGCGCCCTCCCGCTGCCGCAGTACCGCCTGAAGTACGGCGACCGCACCTTCACCTTCATCATGAAGCCGGTGAAGTAAGATAAAACCGGTGAAGTAATCATCCGATAATTCGGCAATACGCCGGTAACCCGACAATACAAAATCGTGTAATTTTAAACTCCGAGTTTAAAATTACACGATTTTTTGTATTATCGAGCAGGCTGGATGGTGACGCAGTCTGTTCCCAGCCGCGTGCATTTAATGACTTAATGCTTTAGTCAGGATAATGCCGGTTCCAGTATATTAAGTTCCAGAGCTGATTCAATTTTGAAAATAGTTTCAATCGAAAGATTTTCCGTGCCTTTCAGAACTCTTGAAACATATTGCTGTGAGCAACCCATCCTTTCGGCCAATAATTTCTGCGTCAATCCCAGCTCCTCCATCCTGTCAAGCATCATCATGGCAATTCGTTGCGAATAACGGAGCCAGGACTTGTTCGCCATACGCCATTCCGCCTTTTCTCGCCATTTTGATGGTGTCGAACTGCGGTGTTCGCTTAATTTGGATATTATTTCTTCTTTGCTCTTCATTTCAATCCATTCTAAATTATTTCTGTAAGATAATCCTTAAAGGAATCCATGTCGCAGATTCCATTATCAATTAAGAATCGTCTGACCTTTTCCATCCTTGCAAGCTCCACCAACGTATGTTCCCGTTCCTGCATTGTGCGCGTCAATTTAATTGCTCCGCCGGTAATAACATATATGCCGGGATCAAGTTTTATTGCGTATATTCGTAGCCATGAAGCATGCTTGTGAGTATTGCGCAACCTTGCTTTTTCTTTGCCGAGAAACATTTCAGAAGTGCGATTATTCTCAAGGGGCCGAAAGATTTTATCCAAGTCGGCATCCGGCGAAATATCTAAAATCAGACACTGTAAACGTTCACTGTCTTCAATAGTGTCATAGATAGCCTGATTTACATCTGTGATTTTAAAATAGGATGCCAAATCATCTATGTTTTGCTTGAAGAAAGAACGAAGCCACATCACATCATTCCATTGATCCAGGATGGTATCAAGGACATTGTCAAGACAATTGTCGTATCTGACAGCCCAAAGGCTTTCATTATCTGTAATCTGATCAAATGTCATTTGCGCTAATGTTTTCGCAAAGTTACTAATAATTTATTATTAATACAACTTGTAGGTTGTAAATGTTCATAAAAGGTTCTTTGTCGATATTGTCTATATTGCTTTACACACAATATATCAAGTACCTTAAGAATTTGCTTGGCGATAAAGAGATAGATTAAAAGAATGTTTCCGCCGGAGATTTTATACCGCCGAACGTATTTAATTTCCGCCGGAGATTTTAAGGGGCGATTATCCTGGCCTGCAGAAAGAATCGTGTAATTTTAAACTCGGAGTTTAAAATTACACTATTTCTATTGTCGAGCTGGCTGAATAGTAGCGCAGGCTGTCCTCAGCCGCGTAGAGCCAATGGCCAAATGTATAATGAATAATCTAAAAAGGAATTTAATCCGATGCTGTGCGCGGCTGAGGACAGCCTGCGCTACTGTGATTTAAGATATTTTAACAATAAAAACTAATGAATTAGTTGTGTGAACGAAATATTTAGTTTAACTTTGCTGCAACTAAATTATTAGTTAGAGTGGTCGGATTGCTTTATTCGAGGCTACACTGATTATTATAAGCAGATTTACAGATATATTTACAGACAGATATATTTACAGACAGATATATTTACAGATATATTGACTAATATATTGAAAGGAGGAGCGATATGAGAGCCGGTAGAAAGAAACAGGTATTGACGGAGAAGGAAAGCGTCATAATGAATATGCTGTGGGAGAACGGGCCGATGTTCGTGCGCGAGATGCTGGAGCATTATGACGAGCCTAAGCCGCATTTCAATACGGTGTCCACATTGGTGCGCATACTGGAAGGGAAGGGATATGTCAGCCACGAAGTGGTGGGGAATTCGCATAGGTTTTATGCGACGGTGGATAAATCCGAGTTCCAGAAGCAAGGGATAGCCGACGTTATCAGGAATTATTTCAACAATTCGTACAAACAGGCTATTTCCGCCCTGGTGGAGGACGAAAAACTGACAGTCGACGAGTTGAAGGAAATCATCGAATATATCGAGAGTAAGAATCCTGCCGATAAATGATATTGCTATGGGAGAATTGTTTTCAATCACGCTTGTATCGGGCATAATCCTGCTGTGCATGTATCTTCCCTACAAGTTGTTGCTTGCCGGGGAACGACAGCATCGCTTCAACCGTGCAGTCATAATATGCATGTATCTTGTAGCGGTAACGGTGCCATTACTGCCGAGAATTTCGTTCCCGGTTGGCGGAACTGCCAGTGAGGCCGCGACAACCGCCGTAGGCAATATCGCCATAGGCCCGTTGACGGGAGGTGTATTGGCTGCCCACGCTCCATTATGGACGAGAGTGGTTCTCTGGATCTACATTGTCGGAGTGGCGGTGACGTTGCTGAAATTCCTGTGGTCATATCTCAGACTCATGCATATTATCCGTCAGGGACATAAGGAGAAGCGGGAGGGTTATACGCTGGTGATTGCCGACGATGCCGCACTTTCGCCGTTCAGCTGGCGCAAGTATGTGGTGGTGGGCGATCCCCAGGATGCCGATGAACATAGTGCGGTGATGGTACATGAATTGCGGCACCTTGCTGCAGGGCATAGCACAGACATTTTCATCGCGCAGTTGTACGCCATATTGGTATGGTACAATCCCGTGTCGTGGCTCATGATCGACGAGCTGAAGACCGTACACGAATACGAGGCGGACGAAGCCGTGATTGACTCGGGCGCGAACCTCAAGGAATATCAGATGCTGCTAATAAAGAAAACTGCTGGCGCGCGATTGCCGTCACTTGCCAACAGTTTGAATCACAGTAAACTTCAAAAACGTGTAACTATGATGTACCAATCAAAATCAAAGTTGGCGGGAAAATTCAGCAGCCTTACGTTGCTGCCCGCCCTGGCCATCGGCATGGCCGTAGTGTCTATACCCTCGGTGGCGTCGGTCATATCCGATGCCTCGGAAGCCACCCTGATGGAATCCGGTCACAAAGTTAGTAAAAATTCCGATAACGCGGAAATGACAGCAGTATCGGCGGTGCCCGTTGATGATGCCGTGTCATCGGGCGAGACAGAAACATCCGAACGTATGGATGCGAACACGGAAATTCCGGATCCCGTAGTGTCGGACAATGCCGTGGAAGATCCTGTGGAGGCCGAATTGCCGTCGGATAAAGAGCGGGACAAGGTGTATGTAGCCGTTGAAAAGCAGGCGGAATTTCCCGGAGGAATACAGGCCTTGATGCAATGGCTCAGCATGAATGTGCGATACCCGGAAGATGCTATGAAGAACGATGTTCAGGGCCGCGTAATCGTGAAATTCGTGGTCAACCCCGACGGCTCCATTTCCGATCCGACGGTGCTTAAAAGTGTGGCCCCGTCGCTTGACCAGGAGGCTGTCCGGGTGGTAATGGCCATGCCGAAGTGGGAGGCCGCCGAAAACCACGGTCAGAAAGTGGCATCATACTTCAATCTTCCTATCTCGTTCAAGCTGACCCCTTCGGAACCGAAGGACTCGACCGCAACCGCCAAGCCGTAATATCATACCCTTATATTGCAGTGGCGCAGACTCGGGTAGAGCCTGCGCCACCATTATGTGGGCGACGTGGACGTCGCCCCTCCAGTCACCGGAGAGCCTATTGTTATTTCTGAATGAACTTGCGGCCTTTGGTTATGACGATTCCCTTGTAGGACTTGTCGACGCGCTGGCCGAAAATGTTGTAGAGGATATCTTCGGCATTGTTAGTGTCGGCGGCTATATTGCCGATACCAGAGCCGCCGATGACAGAAGCATCGTTATGCGCCATCATATTGGTGAGGTAGATGGAGGGAGAATGAGGATAGTCATTGGCTATCTTCTCGCCGGCGAACTGCAGGATGTTGATGCAATGCTGGGGAATTTCATTCTTCTTGGACCAAGTGAAGTCCGCGCGGTCCATGTCGATGTCGATGCTTTTCCATTCGCCGCCTTTGAGATCGTAGACTTCAGTTACGAATGATTCGCCGGGCCACCAGTTCTGGAACTTGATGCACATCTGGTCGTCGTTCTGAGCCCACATGTCGATGTGGAAGAAGCGGTATTCGCTCAGGTCGACGGTAGCCTGGAACTGCAGGGGCAGGAAGTCGAGGTTGTCTACGCGCAGAGCCGCGCCGTCGCCGCATTCATCATCGCTGAACACGCATTTCTGTCCCCAGGAAGCGGCCGTCCAGTCATTGGCGGCATTACCTTTCGAGTCCTTGAACACTTCGGGAAATTTATCCTGGTCGGCGGCGTAGATTACGGCCACGTCAGCCGCGTCCCATTTGATTGCAGGCGGGGTGTCGGGTGTGGTCTGTGCGAGTGTCGGTACTGTCACGGCTACCAGGCAGGCCAGTGTCAGGAATTGTGTGGAAAGTTTCATATCTTGTTATAGTTTTTATTTCTGAATGTATTTTTTACCGTTGCGTATCACGATGCCCTTGTAGTCGCGACCCACGGGCATTCCGAACAGGTTGTAGGACTGCGCTGCCCCGTCATTTTCCGAGTCAATGCCGTTGATGCCTGTGGGTGTTGAGGGATCAGCCGGGAAGTTCACTGTCAGTGTGGAAGGACGGGCCACGTCGGCCGAAAGATTCACGTAAGCGCTGAAGGGATAGACTATATACCAGTTTACGACCTTGCCTTTGCCGTCGGTGCTCTTGGCGCTGTCCCATACGGTGAACGTTCCGTTGTCAAGATAATGCACGGCGTCGTTGGTTTCACCCGTTGTGGTGCCGTCCGAAACATTGTGGGGCTGGTGCACGCCTACCAGCACATTGTTTTCGGATGTGCTGTCCACGATATTTGGCTGATCTCCTTCGGTAGTATACGTGGCGTCACCGGTCACGGTCAAAGTATATTTGCCGGCAGTGTTTGCCTTGAGCACCACGGGGGTATGTGCCGCGATGGCGTTGCCCTTGATCTTGACTGCGTCCAGCACGCCATTGTCGGCCTCGTCGCTGTATGCGGCGGCAGCCTCGGCGTTGTATGTCAGGGTGTATGCTGTCACACCCTCGGGAAGCGTCACGTCGCATGGAGCCGCGAAAGTGGTGAATCCGTCGATGTCTACATCGATTGTCGTGGCCGATTCAACAGAAAGGCTCATCTTGGAATAGTCCAGTGTAGCCTTGTAGACGCCGGTACTCCAGTTTTTTGCTCCGGGAGTCCATGTGAAATTGTCATAATTGGACCCTACGATAAAATTCATCGTGGATCCCCTGTTGCCTTGCATACCCTTGAATTCGGCTTTGTCGGCGGGATTGTTGAAGTAGGCCGTTCTTACACCTGCATTGTCGGTGGCGGGGAAATACGCCAGCGCGCGGCGGTTGGCATTGGCCAGGCCGTATGAGTTGATGCTCCACATGGTCTGTACTCCCTTGGTGTTCTTGAACATACTTACAGTGATGGTTCGGGAGCCAGTATTGGGTGCTACATAATACGCGGATCCGTATGCTGTAAAATTCTTGAAATTCTTATCCAGGAGATTCTGCTCGTAATTGGAATCAGAGCTGTCTGCGATATACAGCCAGTACTTTCCAGACTTTCCACCTGCGACCTCGTCGATTGTAAATGTCGCGGAATAAATGTCATTTCCACTGTTCTGAGCGCCGGTCGCGGTCATATCAAATACTTTGATGTCGATCAGATCGGCCGGTTCAGTGCAGTTGAGGATAACCTTCCATTGCGATCCGGATTCGGGATTGTCAGCCCCGGACTCCTGTGCGAATACACCGAGCGTAAATAACGCCGATGCTGTCAATAGGAATAATTTTTTCATTCGAATAGATTTATTGGGTTGCTATTTATGTCGTTCAATTGTGTGATTCTAAACATGCCTTATGATTGATTCGGTATGCAAAGGTAGTGTTGCAATTACCCTGATGCATATAATAATCCGTCATTCGGATGCAAGAATCCTGCAAAAGGGATCATTTACGATGCAAGGATTCTTCAAAAAAGGTTTTATGTGCTGACCATCCGGGAATCTTACCCTGAAGACCGAGTTTCTGGGCCTGCTCGAAGCCTTTGTCTCCGGGACGCATGTCGTTGAAATAGATCAGTGTCGCCTTTTCATCCAACAGCCGTTGCTGAAGGGCTTCGATGGGTACGGCCTGAACTGTAACACCTCTATCTATCGCGATTGCAGCCGCGGCACCGGCAGCCTGGCCTAAAGCCATCCAGCAAGGCTCCATGCGCAGGGTGGAGAATCCGATGTGCGAGCCGCTGACAGGCACGGGGAGCAGCAGGTTCTCGACCTCCTTCGGTACAATCACGCCGTAAGGGACGGTGTAGACGGCCGTAGGATAGCTGATGAATCCGTCAAGATGCGCGCGTCCCGGTTCACGTTTACGCGCGGCGTGCGAATCGAGGGCATAGTGGCTTGCGGTGATGCTTGAGGCGTGTACCGGCGGTCGGCCTCCCTCGGTGACTGGCAACGCATCCTTGGCCGTGAAGAAATACATTCCTTCGAAACGGCGTCCCTCGCGCACGTAGACCTGGCGCGGGAAATTGCCGTTGTCGCGGTATTCCTGTGCCGACAGTCCCCAGCGTTGGATTTCCTTACGGAATTGCGGAGGCAACGTGCTGTCGTTGGCGGCAAACCAGAACAGTCCCAATGTGTAGTCGCGCAGACGACGTGCGAAGCGGTCGCGCCATTCCCACGAAGCCGTAGGCCAAGGCCAGTTTTCTTCAGGAAGATCGGTGGAGATGAATGCGGCGTGCTGATTGTTGGCGTCGGTCTTGCCGTTGGGCTCCGTATTGATTGTCACTAATTTTTCTATTCCCCAGTTGTCCCAAGGGATTATGGTACGTTCACCGCCATTGAGCAGATGCCGACGGTTCCGTTCCATCATTTCAGGAGTGACGTCGCGCATGGCCTTCCAGGTGTGGCGTCCTGTCCATACATCCTCGGCCAGTGATTCATACTCGGTGCGGTCATAGCGTTCGGGGCGGGGGAATGGCACGAGCTGAGCGGTGTCGCGGGTCAGGCACAGACGGTAGTTGTAGGCCTGCACGGCATTGTCGGCTTGGCCGGTGCTGCCTTCGGCCGGTGTCGATTTCCAATATTCGTATGTACGGCCTGCGCCGGGCTCGTCGAACTCCCATGCAGCCTCACGCCCTATGCGGTACGGCACGCGGGCAGCTGCGCCTAAGTCTCCCTCGTAGGAGGCGTCGATGAAGATGCGTCCGCTGTAATGTTCTTCCTCGCCGTTTAGGCGGTTGACCACCCGGATGGAGCCGATGCGACGACTGTTGGCCGTCATGGCTATGTCGTCGTCCGTGAAGTTGAACTGGCGCATGGTGCGTACATCGATTCTGTTCCCCTGGGATGCGATCATATCGCCGAATATTTTCTCCGCCACCGACGGCTCGAAATGGAATCCGTCGCTGCAATCCTTGACCTGCTGCGAATTTTCGCCGTACGTATCGGCATAATATTTCCTCACCGCTCCTGTGAATTCGGAGAATAATCCTGTGGTGGCGCCACGTGTTGCGATATCGGTGGCTCCGAGTCCGTTTGCAGGGAGTCCTCCTATATGACCGGTACGCTCAAGGATTACGGATGTCTTGCCCATGCGCGCGGCTTCGATGGCCGTCATGATTCCGCCGGGAGTGGCTCCGACAATCACGAGGTCGTAATCGGCCCCCATGGATGGTGCACCTGCTGCCACTGCGGCCAGCGTCAGTGAAATCAGTCTGAGTCTCATCGTGTAGCAGGATATTTGGCCATTATGGCGACTTGCGGGCGGTCTACGGTGTAATCCTGTTCGGGGTGCACGCCGAGAATGTATTTGTTCCAGCGCGCTCCGCCGGCCCAGTAGGTGCCTTCCACGCCGTTGCGGGCGAGGTAGTCCAGGAACAGGTCGAGACATTCCAGCCAGCGGGGATCGTCGGCCGGCACTCCGTACTCGCCGAACATTCCGCGCTTGCCGTATTTCTTAAGCCAGTCGATGAAAGGACGGGCACGGTCGATGCCAATGGTAGGGTAGGCGCCTTCCTCGTCGTAACCCTTGCGGTAGATACCCGAGGCATCGCGGTCGAAATAGCAGTGGGCCTCGTATATCAGGTTGTCCGACGGGTCGCGCAGCGATTCAAGACCTTGGTTTATATCGGGCCAGCGTTCGGCCGAGCTCCAGGTGTTGCCGGCCACGACTATGGCCGTGCGGCGGTCGACGGCGCGGATGGAATCGATTGCGGTCTGCGCTATGTCCACCCAGGGGCAGTCGGGAAGCATGTCGTGGGGCTCGTTGCAGAGTCCGTAGCCGTATAGGGCCGGTTCGTCGCGCAGCCCGCGGGCTATGGCGGCCCATACGGCTCCGAAATGCGACGGCTGGAGCGTGTCGCCGATCACGCGGTTGCGTCCCATGTAATTGCGTCGGCCGTAATTGTGCATGTCCAACAGTATCTTCATGCCGCGGGCATCGGCTTCGCGGAGAAGATAACGGATATACTCGAGTTCATCTGTGCTGAGAGGCCCTCCCACTTCCCGCTGCAGGCGCTCCCACTTGAAGGGGAGACGTATCAGTCTCATGCCCTTGGACGCCCAGTAGTCCAGCTCGCGTGTGGTGGGATAATGGTAATCGACATTGAAGCGGCCCGCACCGTCCATTTTCTTATGATAGAATTCCGCACCGGCGAGGTTCACGCCGAAAGGCCTGCGGTCGCAGCGCGAAGCCTGGAATTCAGTCGGAGTCCATTCCCCGGGGTCGGATGTGAGTTCGTATTCGATTACGGCGCCCTGCGCGATTTCGTCATGACGGATCCATGAGCGGTTCAGGCGCTTGCCGTTCAGCGTGACCGATGCGATATACCGTGCGTCGGGCGTGCGTCGACGGGCCGTGACCTGAATCTTCTTGCCGTTCTCCATGGTCAGGCTGACGCGCCCGAACGCCGGAGGCAGCAGGTAATAGAAATCCTGTCCCGCATTGGGAAACAGACCTATCGACGTGAATACATACCATGAACCCATCGCTCCGCTGTCCTCGTTGTCGGGGTAGCCGTTTTCGATCGAGAAACTGCGGTGTCTGATGGCGTCTATATAGTAGGCCGTGAGGTCGGGGCGGTCGCAGTGGCTGAAAACGAAGGGTGCCAGAAATCCCGGCTCGTTGGATATGTCTACCAGCCGGTGGTCGAAACCGTAGCGCAGACGCCGTATCATCTCCTCCTTGCCGCCGCACAACTGTATCAGCCTTTCGATCTGCGCCGGGGTGAACAGGGTATATGTCCACGAGTTGCCTTCGTAGAAATAGTCCACCCACGAGCCGTAGACGTGTGCCGGGTCGATGGACACTCGGGTTCCGTCGGCCTGACGCGGGGCGATGAATCCCTTGAATCCGTGACTTTCCAATGTGGGGTCGAACATATTCTCCCATGCGCGTGAGCGGGCTGACATCCGTGCGGCCGTGGCGGTATCGCCCATCAATGTGGCTATGCGGGCCAGACAGTCGTCGTTGTAGGCGTATTCCATCGTGTAGGAACACGACATCATCTTCCCCTGGCCCGGAATCCAGCCCCTTTCGAGATATTCCGGACAGCGCGCCCCGTTCGCATTGGCCAGCATTACTCCGTATGCCTTGCGGCGGTCGAATCCCTTAACGTTCTTGATAATGGCATCGGCAATGATGTTGTCGACGTCATCGCCACCCTGTTTGTTGTCCCATTCCATCGACGCAGTGTATGTCGGGGTGCATTTGCCGTCGTGGGCCATACGGTCGATGAAGGAGTTGACGGTTTTCGCCACAAAGCTTTCCTCTATCAGTGTCAGCAGCGGATAGGCCGTGCGCCAGGTGTCCCAGACGCAGTAATGGTCGTCGATATGGTCGGTGCCCTGCCAGTGGGGGTTGTCGCCCGAACGGTCGCGGGGCATCACCAGCGAATGATACAGCGCGGTGTAGAACAGACGTTTCCCGGACTCGTCGCCATCGACTTCGATACGTCCGAGGGCGTGGTTCCATTCAGCCTTGGCCAAAGCCGCCACCCGGTCCACGTCCTTGTTTTCCAGTTCAAGATAACGGTATTTCCCCGCGCGGTCAACGCTGCGCAGCGACACTCCGATTCCTACGTTTACCACAGACTTGCTCAAGTCTATGCGCGCATAGAGTTCCTTATCTCCCTTGTCGATAATCCGGACCTTACATCCAGGGTCGTCGATGTGCATGGAGAAGTACACTCTGTAAGGCTGCTCGCTGCCGAATCCGCCGGCATATTCACCCCAGCCCGACAGCACCGATGCGGCAGGATCCCATTCAAGGGCGCCGCCATGGAACGTGCCGCGGACTATGGGAACTATATGCTGCGGAATGCTGTGGCGCATATCAATCAGAAGCGACCTGTCCTTATGTTCGGGATATGTGAAGCGATAGGCCACCGCATGGCGCGTGGGCGCCATTTCGGCGTCGATGCCGTAACGGTCCAGATGCACTTTATAATAATATGGTGTGGCCATCTCGGCGGATTTAGGAGAATCGTGGCCGTTTTCCTTAGCAGAGAAAGAACCGGCCTGCGGCGAAAGGAACACCTGTCCGTAGCGCGACCACCCGATTCCTGACACGTGCAGCTGACCGAATCCGCGGATCCGGTCGTGTTCATCATATCCGTTCTGTCCCCCAAGGGGAGTCTGCGGCGACGGATTGACCGACCCGTGCGGCAGTTGCGGGCCTATTACGCAGTTGCTGTTGCCCCGCACGCCCATGAACATGTCCACCATGTCGACGGGACAATGCGCGGCAACGCTAACGGCCGACGTAATTGAAAGAATAGCTGCGAGAACTGTTTTTTTCATTTTTCTCAGTGGTGAAAAGGTTACGGTAACGTGTCAGAGCCTCGATATAATAGTAGTCGGCATAATTGATGGACGCGTCTATTTCATAGCCGGCGGGCATGTTGCCGGTGCTGTGCAGCAGGAACGCGCTGTTATGTTTCCGGCTCTGATAGGAGGCGGACGACAGGCTGTGCAGCATTTTCTCGGCCGCCTTGATGTATTTTTTCGCGAGGGTGTCGTTGTCTTCAAGCTGTGCCAGCTCGATCAGCGCGGACGCCACGATTGCGGCGGATGAAGCGTCACGTTCGGCATCCGGTATGTCCGGGTCGTCGAAATCCCAGTAGGGTACATAATCGGCCGGGAGGCGCGACAGGTACACGTCGGTGATTTTTTCTACAAAACGGAGAAATTCCTTATCGAGGGTCTCACGATACATCATCGTGAATCCGTAGATGCCCCAGGCCTGTCCGCGTGCCCAGAAACTGTCGTCGTTAAGACCCTGGTTGGTGCATCCACGTATGAAATTCCCGCTGACGGTGTCGTACAGGGCCACATGATAGCTTGTATAGTCTGCGCGGAACTGATTCTCCATTGTCCGGCGGGCATGGCTGACGGCGATGTCGCGGAATTCAGGCGAGCCGCCGTTGTTGGCGGCGAAGAACAGGAGCTGCAGGTTCATCATGTTGTCCATGATGGTGTTGTGCGGCCAGCCGTTATCCTTCACGGCGTGGGGCCATGACAGTATGGTCCCGACTTTCGGGTTGTACAGGGCTGCCAGTTTTGCGGCTCCTTCCAGCAGAATCTTCTTGTATTCGCATCGGCCTGTGTTGGCGTAGGCGTGACCGAAGCTGCACAGAAGCTGGAATCCGATGTCGTGGTCAGGCACGTGTTTCTTGTCGACCAGGGGACGCTGGCGCTCGGTATAGGCCAGGGCCTGCAGTTTGTCGGTGAGCTTGTCGGAATTTTCGTAATTGTACCACAGTATGCCGGGCCAGAAACCGCTGGTCCAGTCGTATGGCGTTGTGGTGAGCCATTTGTTCTTGTCGATGTCTATACTGCGTGGCAGCGCGCTGTCGTTGGGCAGTTCGGTAAGTGTACGGTCAATCTGTCGACGGCAGTATTCAAGCTGCCGCTCGGCCCATTTCACCTGTCGCGGCTTAGCCACCGCCGTTCCGGACATGCCCGGAAGGAGTGTCGCGAGGACTACTAACAGTATTGATCTTGGTGATGTCATAAACGTTGATTTTTCGACGCTAAGTTAGGGAATCGCTTTATGAGGGGATGCTAAAAGATTTCAAACCGATGCAAGGATATTTCAAATGGCCGCATCCACGCTGCAGCCGGCCATTTCGTTGGTGGGGACAAGCACTTCGCGGTTGCCTTGCGGCGTGGATATCCGCAGCAGATAGTGGCGGCGTGCGGGGTCGCTGACACGCAGGTGTCCGTCGCGTATCATCATCATGCAGGGCTGCCCGGCACAGAATCGGCCCGCCGGGGTATCGACATATCCCTTTTCATAGAACACGATATATATCAGTGAGCCGTCATTGCCGGCCACAGCCTGTACTGACGGAGTGTTGGCCAGTATGCGGAAAGAGTGTCCGGCAGGTTTCTGCGCGCCGGGAACCACGGCGTATGCGTATGAGGCCTGTGCGGGCGCGACGCCATGTGGGATGGCCAGTGAGAATACATCCGCATCCATCGCGTCATCGGCGTATTCCACGTTGGCGACACAGTTGCTCCATGTGCCGTGACGGTGCGTCACGTCTCCTTTGGCCTGTCCGTCGATGACGTGATATCCGGAACCGGCATGGAAGAACCAGTCGCCGCTGCGGCTCATGGAGGCGTCGGGCGAAAGACACTGCTCCACGGTGGTGACTATGCTGTCGGGAGAGGTGGAACTGATTCCGCTGCCCATGCACAGATATTCATGGTCGAAGAAGAACCATGCCTTGCGTGCACGCAGATCGGAACGCGGACTGATGAAGTCGAACGCCACGGCGCCGTATAGCGAATCTGTCACCGCCCCGGCGAAGCGGGTGGGGTTGTCAAGTATATGTACCGAACCCCATGCCTCCAGCGGCTCGTATGGAATCATCGGGGTTGTCGCGCCCGGAATCATCCGGAAATCCATCACCGGCGCCATGTCGGCGTATTCACGGCCCGTGACTGAAAGCATGCAGGCGCCGTCTCCCCGGAAATGATTGCGTATGCCCTCGCTGTTGTGGGCGGCTTCGGAATTGGCGTTGCGCTCGGAATGAATACGGACGGCTGTCTGGAACTCCGGTCGTGAAAACACGAAATAGTCCGATTGCCAGAAGTGATGTGCGTATGAAGCATGGTGTGTCGCCTTGCCGGCCTGTACGTCGGCGAAATGACGCAATTCGCCGCTGCGGTATCCGTCGGACACCGACAGCAGCTTCTCGGCAAGACGCAGCGTGACGACACCCTCGCCGGGACGTGCTATCTCACGGTTCATTATAGATGGCTCGGCATACCGTCCCGCCACCAGATGGCGGCATACGGCGTCGAGATAATAGTCGATTACGAAATTGATGCCCGTGCTGTCGAACCGACATTCGGTGTCGCGCAGCAACGCGGCCCAGTATGAAAAGAACTCAGGGAGCTCCATGCCGTAGGTGAGCGTTGAATTCACACGGTCGCCCCGGTGATGGAACGTCATGTCGGCCTGGACTCCGCGTCCGGCGGGCATGCGGGTGTTGCGTACGGCCGGACCTCCGGTGGCGTCATACATTATTTCTTCGAGCGGGGCGATGCGCGCCTCGTTCTCGATTTTCCTGAATATGGATGCGGCGTCCTTATAGTCGCGGCGCCAGACGAGTACTTTTGCATGGTTGCCCAGGACCTGGATGCGGTCGCCTCCCGGACGTGCCGGGAAATCTTCGGAATCTATGGCCGACAGGGATCGGTCTACCGAGTCGCGCAGGGCGGAGGGAAGGTCATTGTCAAGAATATAGGCCAGGGCCAGCATACGGCGCGGCACGCCTATTTTGCCGTACCACCAGTTGCTGTTGCGGTAGCCGCCACCGAACCAATGGCTCAGACCGTTGACGACGGCCCGATACGTCTTTTTGTCCTTCTTGGGGCCTTGTTCGTAGGCAAGAGCCATGTCTACGAGGCGGTCCAGATGTTTTTCAAGCTGCCATAGCGAACGCGAGTCATCGGAATAGTCTATGTCCGGCCAGCGGCCGTCGCGTCCTATCGCGGCGACCCATCCCGGGGTCTGAGCCGACGGTGGAACGGACAGGTATTCGGCACGTATGGCGTCGCGCACGCCGTCCAGTGTGGCTCCGGCAGCATGAATGACTGCAAAGGTTGTGATTATTGACAGAATCAGACGTCTCATCGTGTTTCCTGATTGGAGAGGGGAAACCATATCAGGCCGGATGATGTGTCGGCCTGACATGGTTTCGCATATAGAAGGATTATTGATTATTTCTGAATGTATTTCTTGCCGTCGCGTATTACGATGCCTACATAATTCTCGTCGACTTCGACACCCATCAGGTTGTAGGTGCGTCCGTCGCCGGCTTGTGACACCGTCGCGTCGTAGCTCGGGATGCCGCTCTGCTGAGCCCAGTCGTTGAAGTACTTCTCCAGCACCCTCATCGTCGACTTCTCGTTTTTGGCCAGATAATTGCCGAGGGCGCTCTTGTCGGGCTGACAGGTGAGGGAATTGCTCTCGTACATGGCGCCGGCACACCAGTATGTGGCGTTCATGCCGTATTCACGGAACAACTGCAGCGCGCCGTCGAGAACATCCATGTAGCGCGGGTCGCCGCTGGAGTGGCCGTTGTAGGGAACGCCGAACTCGCCGATCAGGCCTTTCACGTTGTTGGTGCGGCACCATTCCAGGAACGGCAGGAAGCGCTTGCGGTAGTCCACCTCGGTGTATCCGTTCTTGTATGTGCCGGAATTATCCTTGTCGAAGTAACCGTGAGCCTGGAACACAATCTTGTTCTGCGGGTCCTTCAGGCCGGCAAGCAGCCAGGGACTGTTCTCCTTGTAGCTCCATTCCACTTCGGTGCTGTAGCCGGGATAGTTCTTGTCGGCGTGATCGCCGTAGATCCATTCGTATGCCGATGCCCAGTTGGTGCCCTCTACAATAATCTGCGCATTGGTGTCGACCTTGCGTATTTCGTCGATGGCAGCCTGGTAAGCCTCGACCAGTGTCTGCGCGTTAACTTTCGGCTCGTTCTGCAGGTCATAGCCCCAGATGTTCTTGTAATCCTTGAACTCGTTGGCTATGGCGCCCCACATCTTGGCGAAACGGTCGATGGTGTACTCGCCCTCGCCAATCTTGTACTGCGTGCCGTCGATGGTGCGCTCCGCATAATCGTGCGCGTCGAGGAACACCCACATTCCGAGGCGTTCGGCTTCGGCCACTACCTCCTTCATGGCTGCGACGTCGCTCTTGGCGTTGGCGTAGTCGGGCGCGGGATTCTTCAGATCCTCGATAAAACGGGCGGCGCGGAAGGGGAGGCGTATCAGACGCGCTCCCTTGGCCTTGAAGTAGCGCAGGTCCTGTATACGGGGATACATATAGTCGAAGCCGAAGGTGCCGGGCACGCTGCCGCCGGAAGCCGACGAGAGGTTGACGCCTAACATCGGGACATTCATGTCAGGCAGTTCGCCGGGAGTGTCATCCTGTATGTCCTCGTCACCGGGAACCGGGGGATCGACGGGACCTTGGCCGGGTTTGCCCCAGAAGTAAACGTTGTCAACATACAGGGTCTTGCCGGAGCCTCCCTTGCGCAGACGGAGCACGGCCATCTGCGTCGCGAAGTCGAAGTCATGGAAGTTGGCGAGAGGAATGTCGAACGAGTTCCATTGACCCGGTACGAGCGCACGGTAGTTGAAATCCTCGCCCTCGATCTCGTAGGCCGAGCCGTCGGCAGCGTTCCAGTTCTGGAAGCCTACGTTGACGGACGCCACGGCGTCGGAAGCGGGTGTGTACATGTCGAAGTGCACGTATCCCTTGTCGGAAACGTCACGCTGGCCCAGGTTGACAGGCACCCAGTTGAAATTGGTGATGCGGCATACCTGCTGATTTTCGGCCTGATCGAGTATCTCCACAGTGCCTTCGCCGTAGTTGGCGATCTCGAACTTGCCGAACAGATTGGGATATGCGTCGGAGAAGAATGCCTTGACGTCGGCAGCGTCCTGCGTGGGAACGGGGGCGACGGGAACTTCCGGATCGTCCGGATCGCCAGGATCCACTACGGGCGATCCGTTATAGAAGTACACGTTGTCGAGGTACACGATACCGGTCTTGCCGGCCGGATCCTTGAAGGTGATGTTATTTACCGCTGAGAGTCCGACATTCTGGAAATCCTGCATCTTGAGGTCGACGCTGACCCACTTGCCGGGGGTAAGGTTCTGCTTGCCCGAATAGGCCTCTTTCTTTGAAGCCACGTTGTACATTCCCGGCTGTATCGCGGTGGTCACGTTGTTTTCCGGAACATATACGTCGAAATGCACGCGCTCCAGACCGGAGAGGTCGACGGTGCTGACGCCGGCTTCCTTGCCAAGTGCGAAATGAATCCAGCGGAAGTCCTTGATTTCCAGGACATGCTCGCCGGGAGCTATTTCCCGCGAGGTGATCTGGCAGCCGTTGTTGTTGTATCCGTTGAACTCGAACGAGCTGGTGTACGCGTCGCTGTAGCATGACCGCACGTTGGCCGCGTCGATTTTGGGCGTCGGCGCCGCTACGGCAGGCAATGTGTTCTCAGACTCCCTGGTGGTGTAGAAATACACGTTGTCCATATAGAACGTGTTGCCCGGAGTCTTGGTCATCGTCATGCGGAACACCTGTGCGTTGGAGAAGTCATAACCGTTGAAGGCCGACAGGGGGATGTCGATAGAGGTCCATTTGCCGGCCGGAGTGTCTGTGTTGTAGGCGTCGGCGTATTTCTCGCCGCCGCTGAACAGGGCGAATCCGAAACGGACCTGGCTCACGCCTCCCGTCTCGGGTGCGTATACGTCAGCGTGCATGTATTCCATGTCGTTGAGCTTACGTCCGCCCACGCTTACGGCCACATAGTCGCCGGTGAATTTCAGGATATGGTCATCGCCGTTGATAGTGATGGTCTCCATGGTCGCGCCATGTTGACGGTCCCATTTGGTGAAAGGAGAGTAGGCATCGGAAAACGACGACTTCACCTTGTCGGGACTGTGTGCCGGCGTGGGTGCCGGCGTAGTCGGTGCCTGGGCGAACGCCGGAATCGTGCCGGCCGCTATCGCCAATGCGAGTGACAGTGATTTGAGTTTCATAATCATTATTTAAGGGTTAAATCAAAAGTATCTGAAAACGGTTTGAATCGCGAAGGTTAACTTTGATGCCGCAAGTTAGCCTAAAATCGCAGCATGGAATAGAATTATCCTGCAATAGTATGCAAAAATCCGTTCATGGCATGGACATGCAGGTTTGTTGCATTACTGCATGTCGTATCGCTTGATGCTGATGACTCCCCCCGACGTGGCGCGCAACGAATTGATGTATATGAATGCGCGGTAACGTCCGTCGGCCGTCTCGATCCACATTCCGCCTTTCTCTTTCATGTTGATGCAGTAGTCGGGCATGTCCGCCAGCTGTATCGTCTTGAAATCCACGTCGTCGATATATGTCCCGTAGTCGGGCTCGTCGGTTAGATGTCCGTCTATTATGCCCCATTCCTTGCGTATGTGCAGGTCGCGGTTCATCGATTCGGGCACCTCGAGGTTGTCCAGCCATTCGCGGTCGGCCGCCGGCGCGGCGAAGGTGTGTCCGAACTCCACGCCTTGATTGGTTTTATTGCGCCACAGATACACGAGGTCGATGCGTTCGGGTATTTCCCGTGCTTCCTCCAGGGTATAGGCCGTCATGTCCTGAAGCGAGATGTAGCACCGGCTTCTTGACAGGGTGATGTCGCGGGCCATATACTGCCGGCTGATAGTGTACGGACCCATCTCCATCGACACGGTGCGGCCGTTGCGGGCCGTGGCCGTGAAGTGGAACTTCACCTCCTTGCCGCGGGCTTCTTCGGGAATGCGGTAATAATAACGCAGCGCGGCCGCACAGGTGTCGGTATTGAACGTGACCGTAGTGATCGTGCCGTCGGTGACCGATGGCGTTCCCACAGGCACCGCCACATCGAAGCCGGAGGAGTTGGTGTGGTACGAGTTGTGTTCCAGCCAGGTGCCGTCCGCTCCGGGTATGGACGCCTCGACGGTGCATTTGTCCAGTTGTCCCGAGCCGTAAGGCATCGCCATGGCATAGACGAAATATATGTCGTTGCCCACGACGTTGGGCCCCTGCGTGCGTTTCAGGCACTTGTTGTTTATGGGTTTGATCTCGTTGTCGTCCCGGTCCGTGCAGGCGGTGAACGCCATGCAGAACAAGGCAAGAGTTATAAGGGAATATATCTTTTTCATGACTGTGACGTGGGTTGCTGGACGTTTATGTAAACTGTATATGTCTTGCGGACGCGGCGGCTGCCGGACACCACGGTGTATTGCCGTGGGTTGTCCAGGTCGGAGAAGTCGGTGATGCCTTCCACCTTGGGCTCGAGAATGGCGTCGGTCACAAGCGAGAACCGGGGGTAGAGGTGCCGCAGGTCGGTGCCGTAGGCCACGGTGACGTGTATGGTGCAGGCGTCGTTGTCTATTATGGCGTCTCCCACGCGCACGGTGAGGTGGTCGGTGCCGGTGAGGTCGAAGTTACTGACATAACACTCGTCGCGGTCGGTGATCAGAAGCCCGTCGTCATCCACGGGATTGTCGTAGCATGACGCCGTCATCGCCAGGAAGGCGACGCACACCGTCAGTATATTGAATATTGTCCTTATCTTTTTCATGATTGTTGTTTTGGATTTGTTTATCTCCAGGGTTTGTTCTGTGTCAGGTTGGGATTTCTGTTGCGTTCCGATTCGGGAATCTGGAAGATGTAGCACTGTTCGTAGTGCAGGGCCGGCGAATTAACCCAGAATTCGTTCTCCAGGGCGCCGAATATGTCGAACCATTTGTAGCCTTTGCTGCCGATTCCGCCGTAGACGTGTTCCAGACGACGCCAGCGGCGCAGGTCCCATATACGGTGACCTTCGGCAAGGAGCTCGACGATGCGTTCCTGTTCGATGGCGTCGAAGAAATTGTCGCGGTTATTGCATTTGTCGGGGGCGAGAGCCGGAAGGTTGCCCCGGTGGCGCACACGGTTCACCAAGGCGATGCTTTCAGCCGTGGGACCGTTTATTTCGTTGTCGGCTTCCGCATACATCAGGAATACGTCGGCCAGGCGGATCACCGGCCAGTTGAAGTCGCCGTCGGTGCGTTCCTGCCCGGCATAGTTGCGCACGAACTTGCGGAACACATAGCCGGTGGTGGACAGAACGTTGTAGGTGATATGCTTGTGTTCGGTCACCTTGCCGTCGTCACCCACGCTGAACGACGACAGGGCGCCTTCCCAGTTCTTGTATTCATACTGAGTGAGTCCGGTTTCCTTGAGCGACATCATGCCCATGCACTGCTCGTAGTTCCACATTATTGATGCCTTCATGCGGTAGTCGCGGTTGGCGTACGACTGCGGATTGAGGGTGGAGTTCGGGGTGTTCACGGATTTTATGCCGGGCGACATCTGCACCATCGGCGTGCAGAAATCGCCGGTGACGGTGCTCTGATAACGGTCCGCTATGTTTGCGCGGGGATTGACCCAGGATTGGGAATACTGGACGGTACGTCCCGCGAAGTCGCGCATCAGCTGGTCGCCCTGGCCCGTGCTGGTGCCGCCATGCTCGAACGTGAACACGAATTCAGGATCGCCGTTGGCCGTGGGCAGGAAGAGGTAGAAGTAGTTGGGCAGTTTTTCGGCGCCGCCGAAATTTTTGACGCGTCCCGACAGGTCGACGCCGTCGATGACGGTGCCGTCGGGCCACATCTCGGCCGGGGCGTCGCATTCGCCGGGTTCGCCGCCGCGGAACAGGTCGAGTCCGAAATCATTTATGACCGAGCCGAAATCGGCACGCGCCGCCTTATAAGCGCGTTGCGCCTCGCTTTCGGAGGGAGTGAACGTGTCCAGCTCGGGCCAGCCGTAATGGTTCCACGAGGCCCAGAACAGGTTGATCTTGCCGCGCAGGGCTATGGCCGCAGGCTTGCTGTAGCGTCCCCGTATTTCGGCTTTGTCGGGCAATGCGGGAATGATCTCGTCGAAGTCTGCCATCAGGGAGGCGTATATCTGCGAGATGGGGGTGCGCGATATGGATGCCACTTCGTCGTTGCTCTTGACGTTCCAGTCTATGTAGGGCACGTCGCCCCACCATGAGATGAGCCGGAAGTAGACCAGGGCGCGCATCAGCTTGCATTCCGCTACGATGGTGTGCAGGTTCTGACGCTCCTCGTCGCTTTTGGCATTCGGAATCATGGCCTCCACGTTCTCGATCACGTAGTTGGCACGGTTCACGGCTCCGTAGCAGTATTTGTACATGTTCTCGAAATATCCGCCGAATCCCCAGGGAAGGTAATCCCAGCGGCCCATGTATGCGCGTCCGTTGTTGCCGTTGTTAGCCAGGAAGGAATTGCCGCGCATCTTCACGTATTCGCCCAGTCCGTCCAGATAATAGTCCCGGCAGAACAGATATCGGGTGTCGGACAATACTCCGGCCAGCGCCGAGGTGGCGTCACTTTCGTTTTTCCAGAAATTTTCCTTTGACAGTGAATCGGTCGGTTCCAGATCCAGAAGGTGGTCGCGGCACGACTGCAGCGACACAGCCGACAGCAGAAGCAATGGTATGATATGTCTGTATTTCATCTTGATGTCGTTAGAGTCTGTTCCTTAAAATGATATGTTGATGCCCAGTGTATAGGTTCGGGTGGTGGGATACAGGTCGCCGGAGTTGGCGGGTTTCTCGGGGTCAAGACCTTCGTACGATGTGAGGGTCAGGAGGTTGTCGGCGCTGAAGTACACGCGCAGGTTCTGCACCCAGAATTTAGTGGTGATTTTGCGCGGCAGGGTGTATCCGAGCTGAATGTTCTTCAGACGGAAGTAATCCATGCGCCGCAGGTGGAATTCATTCTCGGTGGGATTTGTGGCGTTGCCTCCGAGTCGTTCCCATTCGCCGTCCCGGTTCTCCCACGACCAGGGTTTGGTGAGGTGGTTGTCGGTCGGGGTGTACGACTGCGTGGGGAGGATACAGGTGTTGTATTTGTTGATCCAGAAGTCGCGGCGACCGGCCGAGCCCTGCCATAGCATCGCGAAGTCGAATCCGCGCCAGTCGGCCTTGAAGTTGAGGGCGAAGTTGGTGGTGGGCGCGTCGCGGAGGCTGTTTACATCGGCCACCTTGTCGTTGCCGTCTATCACGCCGTCGCCGTTGGTGTCCAGGCGGATGATGTCGCCCGGCTTGGCTCCCTGGTCGGCGTAGTCGTAGGTGTCCTGGAAAGTCTGTGCCAGTCCCGGAAGCGTGGGCATATAGTAGGTGAAATGATAGGGCATGTTCAGATAGACGTATCCCTTGTCGAGGAATTCGCCCCATTTCTCGAGGTTCATGCGGTTGTACGACACGTTGGCGTTGATCGAGTAATTGAAATCGGCCGCATGGTCGCGCCATGTCAGGTTGACTTCGACGCCACGGTTGCGCAGGTTGCCCAGATTGGCTTTGGGGGCCTCGTAGGCACCCGTCAGATGGATGGACATCTGCGAGTTCTGTAGCATCCCGGTCGTGAGCCGGTCGTAATAATCCAGTTCGGCCAGCAGACGGGAATTGAGCATGGCCAGGTCGAGTCCGAGGTTGAACACACGTGTCTTCTCCCATGTCAGGGCGGTGTTGAGCATTTTCTGATATACGAAACCGGAAGCGATGGCACCGTCGAACATATAGTTGTTCTGTGCCATTATCTCTCGTTGCTGGTATGCCCCGACACCGCTGTTGTTGCCTAACAGACCGTAGGAAGCGCGGAATTTGGCGTTGTCCAGCCATGACTCGACATGGGGCTTGAGCCAGGGTTCCTCGCTAAGACGCCAGCCGATGGAGCCGGAGGGGAAGAATCCGTATCTGTGACCCTTCAGGAACTTGGAGCTGCCGTCCACACGGAAGTTGAATTCGGCCAGATAGCGGTCAAGCGCGTTGTAGCTGACACGGCCTATGAAGGAGCGTAATCCTTCGCGCGACGAGGTGCCGGAGGTTGTCTGGGTCGTGGTCAGCGCCGAATTGATTTCGGACAGCGAAGGGTGTATGCGGTTGCCGCGTCCGGTGGTGTTGGAACGGCTGTACCAGTATTCCTCGCTGTATATGGCCATGATGCGGAGGTCGTGCGCGTCGCCGAACACATGATTGTAGTTCAGACGGAAGTTCAGCAGGGTCTTGTAGCCGTTGTTGTTACGGTCAGTCACGCCGGCGCTGGGCTGGATGTACCACAGTTCCTTGTAGCTGTCGGTCTGGAAGTCATAGCTCTGCACCGGCATGGGGGCGTCCTTGTAGTATTGGTTGTAGTAGCGCAGCGAGTAGTCGAGCCTGGCGGTGAATCCCTTGAAGGCGTTCCACTCCAGGAAAGCGGTTCCGTTCAGTTCCTGCCGGTTCTCTTTCTTGACGGCGTTGTTGTAGACGCAGAGGGGATTGAACGCCTCGGGGAGCTCGCCGTAGGCCATCGGGCCACCGTAGTGTCCCGTCTCGGGGTCGTAGGGATATATGCCGGCCACGGCGTTGCCTATGCGGTTGTCCTCGCCGTTGAAACCGTTGCTCTGGCAGTAGGAGTATTTGCTCCAGCTTCCGTCCATGCGCATTCCGGCCTTGAGCTGACGCAGTATCATATAGTCGAAATTCATGCGCACGTTGAAGCGGTCGTAGTCGTTGTTGATCTGCAGACCCTTCTGGTCCATGTAGCCCACGGAGGCGAAGAAGTTGGCCTTGTCGTTGCCGCCCGTCGCCGACACGTTGTATGTCTGCAGCGCGCCGGTGCGCATGATATGGTCGAACCAGTCGGTGTTGGGATAGCGCACGGGGTCGATCATGCCCAAGGCAAGCCATTGGTCGATTGTGCCTTCCTTATAGTTCTGCTGCACACCGTTGGTGCCGGGGTTCGTGGCGGCCGAGAGCTGGTGCAGGTGCAGTGCCGTGGCGTAATCGCTGAGCAGGTCGTATGCCCGTGTGGCCTCCTGCCATCCGTATGAGGCCGAGAAGTTGATCTGTGTGGGACGGTTCTTGCTGCCGTTCTTGGTCTTGATCAGGATTACGCCGTTGGCCGCGCGCGATCCGTACACTGACGACGCCGTGGCGTCCTTCAGCACCGAGATGCTTTCGATGTCGTTCATGTTGATTCGGTTGATGTCGACGTCGGGCATGTCGTCCACCACGACCAGAGGTGCGGAGTTGTTGATCGTGCCGAGGCCGCGTATCAGAAGGGTGGCGCTGTTGTTGCCGGCCATGCCGGTGCTCTGGTTAACCGACAGTCCCGGTATCAGACCCGAAAGCGCGGCCGACACGTTGGGCACGGAGCGTGAGGTCATGTCCTTGCCGACGGACACGGAGGCCACGGAGCCGGTCAGATTTACCTTCTTCTGCGTGCCGTATCCGACTACCACGACCTGTTCGAGGGCGACCTGCGTGGATTCAAGCGCGACATTGTGTGTCTCCATCCCGTCCACCTTCACGTTTGCAGTACGGTAGCCTACGTACGAGAACTGCAGCGTGGCCTTGTTGTCCACCACTATCGAATAACGGCCTTCGACATCGGTCACGACACCGTGCGTGCTGCCTTTGTCCAGAATCGAGACTCCGATCAGCGGCTCGCCGTCCGAAGCATCGGTCACCGTTCCGCTGACGGTAATGTCGTGGGCCGCGACCGGCAGTCCGGCGACAGCTGTCATAAGCAGGACTATGAGATTCTTTGATTTCATGAGTATGGTTGGTTTAGTTTGAGTTATCAGGTGGATTGCCGACTCTATTTGTTCAGGTCGTTGATGTAGTCCTTGGGCAGTTTCCCGAAATGTTCGAAAAAGCATTTTGAGAAGTATGACGGGGTGTTGAAACCCACCATATAGCACACCTCGACTATCTGGTAGCGTCCCGTGGCAAGAAGCTCGGCGCTCTTGCTGAGGCGCACTATCCGGATATAGTCGTTGGGAGTCTTGCCCGTGACGCCCTTGACCCGTTTGTGGAAATTGGACCGGCTCATCAGGAACATGCGGGCCAGGCCGTCGATGTTGAAATTGTCGTTGGTAAGGTTCTCGAGAATGAGGTCGTTCAGTTTCTTGACGAACTCTGCGTTCTCCGTTTCGTGGGTGTCCTCGGCATGAGGGTTCTTGTAGAAATCGAGGGGCGATTTTATGAAATTCTCCCTGAGCCGGCGCCGGCTGTCAAGAATGCTGGCGGCTTGGGCGCGGAGCTGCTCGATGGAGAACGGTTTCTCTATATATGCGTCGGCTCCGATGTTCAGGCCCTCCACTTTGGTCTCGATGTCGGTCTTGGCCGACAGCAGGATGACCGGGATATGCGAGAACGTGGGATTGCCGCGGACGGCCCGGCACAGCTCGATGCCGTCCATGTCGGGCATCATTATGTCGGAGATGATGATGTCTACGTTCCTGTTTTCAAGAATGGCGAACGCTTCGACACCGTTCGAGGCCGAGAGGGTATTGAACGCATCCGAGAGATTGTCGGCGATGAACGAACGCAACTGGTCGTTGTCCTCCACGATCAGCACCGTGGGCATGTTGCGGTCCTCCGCGCCGGATGCGGCGTCGGAATCCGCGGGCCCGTTTTCATCGGTCGATTGTGTGCCGGATGTCCTGTCATGGTCCTGAGTGTCGGCCTGCAGCGTCGTGGGGATTGTCAGGATGAACCGGCTGCCGTGGCCGTATTCGGATTCCACGCTGATCTCGCCGTCGTGCATCCTGGCGAGACTTCGGGCCAGCGGAAGGCCAAGGCCCGAGCCGGGATGTTTCCCATGGTCGTCCACCTGATAGAATGACTCGAAGATGCGCTTTATGTCCTTTTCCTTGATTCCGGGGCCGTCATCGGCTATTTCAAGACGAAGCTGCTGTTCCTCCCTGTCCAGGTGCATGGACACGGTGATGCGTTTGTCGGCGAATTTCATTGCGTTCGACATCAGGTTGCCCACGATTTTCTCGAAAGCCTCGGGGTCGAGCACGCATTCTATTCCGGGTTGAATGCCGCTCCGGTCCAGTCGGATGTCGTGCAAGCCGGTGAATTCCTCGTAGCGGCTGCAGATCCCCTCCACTATTTCCGAGGCGTTGCACCTGGTGAAACTCAGCCGCATCAGCTGGGACTCCACCTTGCGGAAATCCAGCAGCTGGTTGATAAGCTCCAGCAGCCGCTGCACATTGCTTTTCATCACCACGAGGTTACGCCGGGTGCGTTCGTTGCCGTCGCCCGATTTCAATATGGTGTCCAGCGGAGCGCTGATCAGGGAAAGGGGCGTGCGGATCTCATGGGCGATGTTGGTGAAGAACCCAATTTTCGCTTCATACAGTTCCTTCTCCTTGGCGTGGCTGAATTTCACCATCTTGCGTCGGTGGGATGCGTCGATACGTCGCTTCAGGAAGTACATGGCCAGTCCGAAAAGCAGGATGTACACCACCAGCATCGTGTTGGAGAGCAGGAACGGCCTTCTGACCACGAGCCGGAGTTCGATCGGCTCGCTCCATACGCCGTCGTTGTTGGCGCCTTTGATCTGAAGGGTGTATTTGCCGGCGGGGATGTTCATGTAGCCGATATGCCGCTTGGTGCCCGGCAGGGTCTTCCATGTCGAGTCGAAGCCTTCGAGACGGTAGGCTATCTTGTTCTGTTCGGGAGAAAGATAGCTGAGACACGCCACGTCGAACCCGAATGTCGATTCGGACGAGGCAAGTTCAATTTTCGCGCTTCCGTCCGCAGGGCGCCGGTCGCGTCGGCCGTTGACGTAGAAATCCGTGACACGCACGGCTGGAGCCATGTCGTTCTTGCGGATGGCGGCCGGATCAAAGGTGATGAAACCGCCTGAGCCTCCGAAGTAAAGCATGTCGCCTTTGCCCGAACGCAGTGAGGAATTGTGCGTGTAGTGTATCTTAAGGAGATTCTCGAGGTACCGGAAATCCCTTACGGAATAGTCGTCGGCCGAGATTTTCACGAGGCCGCCTCCTGTGGACACCCAGATGTTCCCGTTCATATCCTCCTGCGTGGAATAGATTATGTTTGACGGGAGTCCGCCGCGGGCCTCGGTGAATCGCCGCTCAACCTTGCCGGTGGAGGGATTGAACAGGGCCAGGCCTTCGCCTTCGGTGCCGATCCACAATTTGCCGCGCGAGTCAAGAAATATGTTGTTGAGGTTGTTGCCGGGCAGCGACGAGGCATTGCCGGTACGGTGGACGTAGTTGGTGAACCGGCCGTCGGGGCTCATGCGGAACAGCCCGTGGAAATGGGTGGCGAACCAAAGGTTTCCTTCGTAATCCTCAAGAATCTTCATCACGGACGCCGACTGCAGGGCCGGGATGCGGTTGAATCTCGAGCCGTCGAATACGGCTGCCCCTCGCGAGGTGCCGGCATATATGCGCCCTGTGGAGGCGCGGTACATGACGTTGACCACATTCGAAGGCAGTCCGTCGGCAGTGGTATAGTTGGCGATGATGTTGCCGGACGGGTATCCGGCCACGGTTATGCCCCGGTCATAGTCGCTGATCCAGAGCCGGTCGCCGACGGCTAGGGTCCCTTGAATGTTGTCGGAAAGTCCCGCAACGGGAAATACGGATGTGGTACGTGTGTCCGGATTGAATATGTTCAGGCCCTTGCCGCTTGAGGTCAGAACGATGTTTCCGTCAGGCATCTCGACTATGCGTTTTACAATGTTGTTTGTCCGCGCGTTGCCTCCGTCGTTATGTCCTGCCTGATAATAGGAAAAGGCGTTGATGCGCGGCGAAAGATAACATACGCCGTAAAAATACGTGCCGAGCCACAGACCTCCTTCGTTGTCGCGCGTGATGGCGAAGATGCTTTTGTCGGGCAGATTGTCGTATGAGCTGCCATCGTCGAATGGTCGGAGCGTGTGCGTATTGCGGTCAAGTCTGAGTAGACCGTTTTCCGACCCCATTATCAGCTCGTTGGGACTATATGGAGTAAGGGCCTTTATGTCATGTACGGGTGCATTGGAGGATGTGGTGTGGGTGATGCGCCTGACTGAGTTGGAGCGTGGATCGAAATGAAACAGGCCATCGGTCAGGGTGCCGGCCCATAGCGTATTGTCGTTCTGTCGGTACAGGGTCTGTATGTTTTCTCCGCAGACAGGAGTGGACGTCGTCTTGCCGGTGGCGGGATCGAGGCGGAAAAGACCGGCGTTGTCGGTGCCGACCCAGATTGCGCCTGAAATGTCGGTGTCCATTGCGGTGACGAAGCGCGACGGCAGATGTCTGCCATCGTAATGGCGCAGGACATTTAGCTTGGAATCCAGACGGTATATGCCTTGGCCGTAGCATCCCACCCATAGATGTCCCGTTTTGTCCGTCACAAGACAGTGTATGCTGTTGCGGTCGTCGCCGAACCGATGTCCGTCAAGAGCCACATGGCGGAAACTGTCGCTGCCGGGACTATAGCTGTACAATCCCTCCTTTGTGCCGACGAGTATGTCGCCGCCGGGTGTCTCCAGCAGACAGTGGATGAAATTGTTGCCTAAGCTCAGACTGTCGTTGTCGACGCGCCGGTACACCTTGAAGTTCAGTCCGTCGAACCGGTTCAGCCCGTCGTTGGTGCCGAACCACAGGAATCCGCGGCTGTCCTGCATCACGGCCCATACGCCGTTGTGCGAGAGCCCGTCGTCGGTCTGGTAGCTGCGGTACAGCGACGCCGAGGCGTGTGCCACAATAAGGATACTTATAATGAATGTCAGGATCGGTTTTTTCACGGTGGTTCTTTTTATGTTGCAAATATATATGCTTGGCATGTGAGGATGATGCAACGATATTGCAGGAGGATGCAATTAAATTACAAATAGTACGCTATGAATGTATTATAGTATGGTTTTTGAATATTGTAGCATTCGGGTATGCGTCACGGACGGGTAATCACAGTAGCAGCGCAGACTCGGGTAGAGCCTGCGCTGTGATTTTATAGGAATAATCTCCGTTGCCGTGCGCGGTTCGGAGAACCCACCCGACTATGAGGACGACGTCCACGTCGGCAACTTATGGGTGGAGAGTCTGCGTTACTTGAAGGTGACGGTCAGGGGCGGCAGGGAGAGGGCGTCGGATTGGGTGCGGACTATGGCATTCCACTGCGCGGCGTCGGGCACGAAGCCTTTCGACCAGCCGGAGCCCCAGTAATAGGTCATGCGGTCGGTGCCTTCGGGAACTGACAGGATTACATGGCCCACGGCGTCGCCGCGCGGTGCGTCAAACGGTATGTAGCGTGCCTTCATTGTCTTGTCGCCGCATAGGGCTAAGTAGATCTCGCCGTTGTTGGCTCCCGGCTCCTGTGTGTAGTCGGTGTAGGTTACAAAACCGTTGCCGAAGTCGTAGCCCTGCGGATTGGAGTCGTGCACAACGATGCCTGCTATCGGACGGGCGTCGGCAGGAAGGTTGTCGTACCAAACCGTTGTCTTGTTGAGGCAGTCGCCGGCATCAAGCGTGATAAGGCGATGCTCTATCACGTCCTTGCCGCCTATCCTGACGGGATTGTAGGTCAGCTCGGCGGTGAAGCGCAGGGGTCCGTTGTCCAGCACGCGGGCCTCGGCCCAGCAGTAGGGCATCACGATGCTGTCGCCCGGCAGGAGCAGGGCCGATGTGCCTCCTCCTAACGTCGGACCGACGGCATATACGTCCATACCTTTGCCGTGGTCTATATGGAACGAGATGCGCTTTACACGGTCGTCATAGAAGCGCTGTTCCAGCACCGGCTCGGTCACGCTCTTGGTCCACACGTCGTAGCCGTAGGCCTTCTCGCCGCTCTGCTGCAGCGCAGGGCCGTAGGCACGGAACGCGCCACGGTCGTTTTCCCACGCCAGGTCGTCCTTGCGTTCCGGGAATATGCGGCCATAGCAGATGGTGTCGACAGGCATCGGAGTGCCGGGAACCAGCTTGTAGTCTATGCCGGCTTTTGCGGGGATTGATACGCGGAAAATCATCTTGCCGTCGTGGGTGATCTGATACGGCACCTCGTGGCCACGGGCATCCATGAGCAGGAAGGGTGTGGCCGGAGCCTCGGCTATCTCCACCATTTCGTTGCGCGCCATGTCAGACGGATTGGAGACGGTAAATACAATGTCTTTTGATTCCTTGGCGTTGCCGTAACCTATGGCTACAGGATTGGCGGCGGAGGCTGAGCACGGCGCGAGCGCGGCTGTCAGAAGCAGGATTGAAGTTGTTATGTTGTTCATGATAAATAGGTTAATTTGCAATTATACGGCTTGCATTACGAGGATGGAGATATAGAGTATATAACATAGAGCCATGATGGCGCCTTCGATGCGGGTGATGGTACGCGTCTTGAAGAACCATCCGAAGAACCAGAACAGCAATGCGCTGCCGGTGAGCACACCGAGGTCGAACGTCGAGATGCCGCCGAAGGGGAGGGGACGTATTGCCGCGGCGCAGCCCAACACCAGGAAGATGTTGAATATATTGCTGCCTATCACATTGCCCACGGCTATTCCGGAGTTGCCCTTTACAGCCGCTACGAGGGATGTGGCCAGCTCGGGGAGGGAGGTTCCTGCGGCCACGATGGTCAGGCCGATTATCGCGTCGCTCACTCCCCATGACCTGGCTATGGCCGAAGCCTTGTCCACAAACAGGTCGCCGCCATAAATCAGCGCGGCGAGGCCTCCGACGACCATTATGGCCGACAACCACATCCCGGGTTGCGGCTTGGCCCCGGCGGGCTGACCGGACCGGTCTTGTTTGGATTCCTGGGCCTGTGAGAAGATGTAGCGCATGAATATGACGAAAAAGAGGAGCAGCAGGATGCCGTTGACGCGCGAAATTTCGGGCGCAGTGCCGTCCAGCCACGGCGAGCAACCCATGGCCAGGATGGCTACGCTGGCCAGTATCACCAACGGTATCTCGTTGATCATTATTCCTTTGCCTATATGTATGGGACGGGCCAGAGCCACGGCGCCGATTATGAGCAGGGTGTTGAAGATGTTGCTGCCCACCACGTTGCCGATGGCCATGCCGGTATTGCCGTCTACGGCCGACATGACGCTGATGGTCAGTTCCGGAGCCGATGTTCCGAACGCCACGATGGTCAGGCCCACGATAAGGTCCGACAGACCGAACTTGCGGGCTATCGCCGCGGCGCCGTCCGTCAGATAATTGGCCCCGCCCAGTATCAGTACAAGGCCTATGATCAGCAATACATAATTCATCGGATAGTGGAATTTACAGTTATAATACGTTTGTATAACGTTTCGGACTCATTAAATATTCAAACCGCGGCGGCATTTATCCATTGGTGTTCGCTGCTGGAGATTGCCTGCGTTGTCATTGTCGGACTATGGCTCGTTGAGCAGAAAAGCCATATACATAGGCAATGTAAGCAGATTGTCTTTCATGCCGACATTATAATCTCCAAGTTTAACGGCCATCTCCACCTTGTATTTTTCGGGGTGGTTAAGAACAGTACGCAACGACTTGGCATTGCCGGTTGTCGCCTTGCATTCTACCGGCGTACACCGTCCTTTGTGGCGCATCAGAAAATCCAGCTCTATGCCGCCGTTTTTATGATAGTAATACAGTTTGCGTCCCATCTTGCTGAAAATATCAGCCAAAAGGTTTTCGTATATAGCTCCTTTATAGCCTAATAAGTCTCCTTCCAGAATATTTGACTGCGTCCCTTCTTCAAGCATTGAAACCAACAGTCCTATGTCAGCCATATATACCTTGAACTCACTTTGAATCTTATTGCCATCAAGTGGCAGCTCTGTAATGTCCACATTATAACATCTGTGGATAATGCCTGCATCCTCTATCCATTGAAGACTGCCTGCATAGTCCCTGCCTCGTGCTCCGGGCCTCACGGCGACATACGCGAACTTTTTATATTCGCGGGCGAGTTGGGCGGGAATGGATTCGAAGCATTCCCGTATTCTCGATTTATCTGCAGGTAGTGCATACTTGATCATATCAGCCTTGTACTCATCGATGATGCGGCGTTGTATGTTCAGGACTTTCCCGATTTGTTTTGTTTCTATGAATGTCGTAACAGCTTCAGGCATGCCACCGACTATGACATATAGTCTCAGCAATTCGCGGAATCTGTCGTGAATGGCTGTATCCACCGGAGTCAGATTGTCATAGCATTTTTTCAGATAGTCTACATGCATTTGCTTTATTCCATTCGCCCACAACCATTCTTCAAAATCCATAGGGTGCATATTGACTATCTCCTCAAAACCCACTGGTATTGAAGATTCGGCTTCTTCTACCTGCTCCTCGCCGGTTTTATATCCATTCACCCCCAGCAACGACCCGGTGCACATCACTTCATACCGGCCGTCAAGATGAAAATATTTAAGTGCACCTCGCGCCCGAGGGCAATCCTGGACTTCGTCAAAAACAAAACAGGTATTATGCGGTTCAATTATCGCAGCAGGCATAGCCGCAGTGAGACGCATTATAATAGAATCCACATCTAAATTAGGGATGAAAAACTTCTTGTATTCCGGATGCTCTCGAAAATCGAGATATACTACATTCTTGAAGTGTTTCTTGGCAAAATCCTTTACACTGCATGTCTTTCCACATTGACGCACACCTTTTATTATGATTGGTTTATGTGCTGAATCTTCCAGCCAAGACTCAAGTTGGCACTCTATTTTTCTCTTAAACATACTATTGTAATTATATTATTGTATATTAACGAATTATGTGAATGTATACACATTTTATACCCGAGTATTTGTTACATGTTACACATTTTATACCCGAGATTTGTTACAAAGTTACACATTTTCTCAGAATTTAGCAACACTATTGGGCATTGCACATTTTGGCTGTGCTTTTCGGTAATTTGGGTAAGGAGATAAGTATTTTGGATAATTGGAATATTCGGAAAAGATTATAACTTTGTAATTTGAAACAATTAACCGCATTATGAAGATGAAAAAGATTATAGCATTCTTAGGCATGGCGCTGATGGTGGGCGCCTCGGCATTGGCTCAGAGCACGGTGTATCTGACCCGCGAAATCAGTCCGGAGGCCCTGATCAGGATATATAAGGCTCTCGGCGTTCCGGCCAAGGGGCGCGTGGCCGTCAAAATATCGACCGGCGAGGGCACGAATCCCAATTACCTGAAGCCTACGCTGATAGGTCCGTTAGTGAACGAGGTGGGCGGTACCATCGTGGAATGCCGCACGGCCTACAAGGGCGACCGTATGGAGACGGCGGACCACTGGAAGGTGATACACGAGCACGGCTTCGACAGCATCGCGCCCGTAGACCTGATGGACGAGTACGACCAGATCCGCATACCGGTGCGCGACAAGAAGCACCTGAAATACGACCTCGTGGGCGGTCATTTGGCCAACTACGACTTCATGGTGATGCTGAACCATTTCAAAGGTCACCCGATGGGCGGCTACGGCGGCGCGCTGAAGAACATGAGCATCGGTTGCGCAAGCCGTGACGGCAAAGCCTACATCCATACCGCCGGCGCCACTTCCGACACCGACGAGCTCTGGAGCAAAATCGCAAAGCAGGACGATTTCTTAGAGTCGATGGCCTCCGCGGCGCAGGGCGTGGCCGATTACTTCAACCGCGAGAACGGCATAATCTATATCTCGGTGATGAACAACATGACCGTGGACTGCGACTGCGTGGCCCATCCCGCACCTGTCAAGCTGGAGGATTACGGCATCCTCGCCTCGACTGACCCGGTGGCTCTGGACCAGGCTTGTGTCGACATCATCAATCAGCAGAAGGTGACGGCTCATAACGACCCGACCGACCTGATACAGCGCATCGACAAGCAGCACGGCACGCACACCATCGACCGGGCTGAAAAGATCGGCCTCGGCTCCAAGCAGTACAAGATAGTGAACATTGACGGGAAATAACATAGGATGACAAATAACATAGCAGGCAGATTGTTGTCCGCCATTGCGATAATGGCGGCAACGACGATACCGGCAGGCGGCCTCAGGGCCGCTTCGCCGGCGTCGGGACTTGACAGCGTGCAGTCCATCCCCGACTTGGTGGTGACAGGCACGCGCGACCGCACCGACGTGCGCCATCTGTCGCAGACGGTGTCGATAGTGGGCCGCGAGACCATAGAGCACAGCATGGAGCCGACGCTTCTGCCGGTGCTTTCGGCCGAGGTGCCGGGACTGTTCGTCACCGAGCGCGGCGTGTTGGGTTACGGCTCGTCGGGAGGCTCGGCAGGCGGAATCTCCATACGCGGCCTGAGCGGCGGCAACGCCCGCATGATGGTGCTGATAGACGGACATCCGCAGTATGCCGGCATATTCGGCCATCCCATATCCGACTCTTACCAGTCGCTGTTAGCTGACAAGGTGGAGGTGTTGCGCGGCCCGGCGTCGGTGCTTTACGGCTCCAACGCAATGGGCGGCGTGGTGAACATCGTGACGCGCCGTATGCACGGCGATGGCGTGCGCACTCATGTAGGCGTGGGCTACGGATCGTACAACACGCTTGAGACCGAGGTGACCAACACCGTCCGCAAGCGCGGCTTCAACAGCGTGGTGAGCGCGTCGTACAACCGTACCGACGGCCACCGCAAGGACATGGGCTTCGAGCAATACGGCGGCTACGCCAAGATTGGCTATGACTTCAGCAGCCATTGGCAGGCCTTCGCCGACGTGAACGTGACGCATTACAACGCCCATTGTCCCGGCCCGGACTATGCGCCGTTGGTAGACGGCTACCAGCGCATCACGCGCGGAGTGGCGTCGATGGTGGTGTCGAACGAATACGACCGCACCTCGGGTGCCGTCAGCTTCTTCTATAACTGGGGCAATCACCGGATCAACGACGGCTACACGCCGAGCAACGGCCAGACCTCGCAGGACGGCCGCTTCAAGTCGTACGACGACATGATCGGCGTGTCGGCCTATCAGAGCACCCGGTTCTGGCAGGGCAACCGCATCACGTTGGGTTTCGACTGGTTCCGCTACGGCGGCAAGGCCCGGACCGACTATGTGGCCGGCCCGCAGGAGGGTACGCGCCGCGACCTGGTGAACAAGCATGAGGATGAATATGCCGGTTATATGGATTTCCGTCAGGATCTGTGGCAATGGCTGTCGCTGAACGCCGGTGTGCGTGTGGACCATCACACCCGCGTCGGCACCGAATGGGTGCCGCAGGCCGGACTGGCGTTCCATCTGCCCCGCACCATCGAACTGAAGGCTTCGGCGTCCAAGGGATTCCGCTATCCGATACTGCGCGAGATGTATATGTTTCCGCCGCAGAATCCCGACCTGAAGCCCGAGTCGATGTGGAACTATGAGATAGCTATGTCGCAGCAACTGCTTGGCGGCCGGCTCAGGTATGGCGTGAACCTGTTCTATATCGACGGCAAGAACCTGATAGTGACGCTCAGGAACCCCAACGGCACAGGCATGCTGAACCAGAACACCGGCAAAGTGAAGAACGCCGGCATGGAGCTTCAGGGAGGCTACCGCATCAGCTCCGCATGGCGTGTGAACGCCAACTACAGCTATCTGCACATGAAGAACCCCGTGATAGCCGCTCCAGAGCACAAACTGTACGTAGGCGCCGAGTTCATGAAAGGCCGCTGGTACGCCGCCACGGGTGTGCAGTACGTTGCCGACCTTTATACGGCGGTGGGCGACAACCCCAAGAAGGAAAGCTATGTGCTGTGGAACCTGCGCGGTCAGTACCGTATAGCCAAGTGGGTGGACGTCTGGGTGAGGGGAGACAACCTCCTGGCGCAGAAATATGAGATCAACGACGGCTATCCGATGCCCCGCGCCACGGTTATGGCCGGCTTCAGGTTCAATTTTTAGTCTTTTTTAGACCGATATTTTAACTTTAAACTAAATCCACAATAAGATACGTTAACCAAAAAAACATTACGAACTATATCTAAATAGTACCATGAACCGTGGAATGATTCTCGGCCTATGCTCGCTGGCGAGCGCAGTGGCCGTAGCCGCGCCGGTGGAACTGACCGGTCCCGGCGACTCGCATGTATTTGAGAACCAGCTGTGCTCCGAAGTGAACACAGCCGAAATAACCATAGCCGGGCGTGCGTTCGACGCGGCGCGCGACCGGCTTTCCATCTATGGCAACGGCTCGATTGTGATAGCCGACGGGTGGAAGGAGCCGCTGACAATATACAGCGAGCCGAACTGTGGCGGTACGGCAAAAGTGCTGGAGCGCGACCGCTACTATCGCGGCGAACTCCAGGGTGAAGCATCCTTCCTGCCTGAGGAGGAATTGGGCGATTTCGACAACCGGGTGCGGTCGTTCCGGCTGAAGAAAGGCTTTATGTGCACGCTGGCCAACAACCCCGACGGCACGGGATATTCGCGGGTGTTCATAGCCGACAACGAGGACCTGACAGTCAACACCATGCCCGCAGGCCTTGATTTCGTATCGTTCGTGCGCGTGTGCCGTCACGACTGGGTAGGCAAGCGGGGCATCGCCGGCGGCGACATCTGGAAGCTGACCCGCTCGTCGTGGTTTTACGACTGGGGCGCCAGCGCGGTAAGCGACATGGACTGCGAATATGTGCCTATGCGTCACAACCGCTGGTGGGACGGCTGGGATAAGATCAACTCGCGTGTGGACGGTGCCAATATGCTCGGCTTCAACGAGCCTGACCATGCCGACCAGTCGGATCTCGGCACGGAAGTGGCCATCGATATGTGGCCCGAATATATGAAGTCCGGCCTGCGCGTGGGATCGCCAGCACCTGACTGCATCAACAAGGCGTGGCTCAAGGAATTCCTGGCCAAAGCCGATTCGCTGAACTACCGCGTGGACTTCGTGGCCACGCACATGTACTGGAACTCGCAGGATCCGTACAGGCTGGCCGACGACATCGCAAAACTGTGTAAAAACACATACGGCGGACGCCCGATGTGGATAACGGAATGGAACAACGGCGCCAACTGGACTAACGAATGGTGGCCGGACGCCAAAGGCCCGAAGCGCGATGCGGAATTCAACATCGTGCTTGACGAGAACGGCAAGCAGACGGAGGTGAGCCGACCGCACACCGAGGCCAACTCGGCCGTGCAGAAAGAATGGCTGGGCAAAGCCCTGGACGCATTCGACAAATGCGACTGGCTGGAGCGTCATTCTTTCTACAATTGGGTGGAGGATGCCCGCGCGGTTGAAATAAACGGAAAGCTGACGCCTGCCGGCAAAGTGTTCACGGAGTTCGACTCACGCCCGGCGTTCAACCGCGCCACGGAGTATGTGCATACCTGGAAGATAGCGCCACCACGCATCATGGCCATCAAGTCGAACAGCACCCGTGTGCGCATCGACTTCTACGACCATAACGGCGAGACGGCCGAAGGGTATAAGGTAGAGCGCCGCATCAATGGCGGCGAATGGAAGGAGATAGCCTTCATCACCCCCGGCAACGGCTACAAGATGGGACAGACCACTTTCTTTGCCGACAAGGATGTGGTCGGAGGCTTTATGGAATACCGCATGAAAGCCGTGTCGTACAAGGGCACGGAATCCATCTGGTCGCGTGTCATCGGCAAGGAGGTGAAGGGATCGGGCATAGAAGATGTCGATATGTCGGAACTGACTGTCAACGCCCGTCCCGGCGGCTTCGTGATAGAGTCTGAGGAATCCGGAGAACTGACTGTGTACGCCATGGACGGCCGCGAAGTCAGGAAAGTACACTTTACCGAAGGCATCACGACAGTAGAGGGTCTGGACAAGGGCATATACATCGTGGACGGCAACAAGCTGCAGGTGAAATAACTGTTTGAATTAAGGAACAGACCCTTAATGTGATAAAAAAGTAACGCTTCCGGAGCCTGGCTTCGGAAGCGTTTGACAATAACAACTTTATACCTTAATAACTAAATAACTTGAATGACTAATGTATGCCCTCACGGGTGTCCCAATGTAATAACGACTCTGTAGATTAAAGAGTCACACCATCTATAAATCACCATTTGCCCTATAATACGGGCATGATAAAACAGACACTCAACGGGCAGGGTGTTAAAAATAATATCTAATTTGAAAAAGTGCAAAATATTTTTTAATTTTGCAATATACACCCTTAGGCATTGTCTATACTTATGCGACTGATCAGACGTATTTTGACCGCCATAATAATGATGTTGGCTTTCGGAGTGACCGGGAGCCGGGGCGAGGTGCGTCAGTTCAAGACACTGACCGGTCGCGACGGTCTGAGCGACATATTGGTCAATACAATATATAAAGACTATCAGGGCTATATCTGGCTTGGCACCGAGTCGGCCGTAGACCGATACGACGGCAACTCGATAGTGTCGTACCCTCTGACCGACAAATCCAAGGGCCTGGGTCGCGTCAACGCCATACTGCACACCAAGCAGGGCGACCTGTATGTCGGCACCACGTCGGGCCTGAGCGTCATGCCGGCCGGCACCGTGCAGCCCAAACGCATGCAGGCCGACAGGATAAGCATGCCGGTCAACGCCCTGGACCACGACCGCTCGGGCAACATATACATCGCCACTGACCAGGGTCTGTTCAAGTACAACACCCGGCAGAAGCAACTGGACAAGATATCGACCGAGGCAGACCTTCGCCGCCCCGACACTAAGTTCATGGACGTGCTGGTTCAGGACGACCGCATCCTGTGGGCCGCCACGACGCACACGCTGTACCGCTATGTGATCGACACGCAGCAGATACGTTCGTTCCCGATGCCCGGCGGCGGAGAGTGCACGCACATAGCCATGGCCGGCAACCGGATATACATCGGTATGCGCAACGTGGGCTTGGTGCCTTTCGACATCGAAAGCCAGCGCATGGGCGTGCCGGTGCAGACAGGCAATAACCTTATCACAGACATAGCCGTTGACGGCAACAAGGACCTGTGGATCTCGACCGACGGCGAGGGCGTGTTCCGCTATTCGCCCGCCACCGGAAGGGTGGAGGATAGACTATCTACGTCCGAAGGTCCGGTAAGGCTGAAGTCAAATTCCGTGTATTCCGTAATGGTAGACAACCTCGGGCTGCTATGGGTGGGATATTATCAGATGGGACTGGACTATACGCCCAACAGCCACAATTATTTCAACACCTACACGTATCCGGCGGCGGGATTCGACAGCAACCGCTATGCCGTGCGGGCCATAGCCTTTGACGGCACCACCAAGATAATAGGCACGCGCGACGGACTCTTTGTGGTGGACGACACGCGCGGCACGTTCCGGCATCACGCATACCCGCAACTGCGCTCCAACATCATATTCTGCATCGTCCCTGTGGGCAACCACCGATACCTGATCGGTACCTACAACGGCGGTATGTACCGCCTCGACTCGCGGACCGGCGACATCAGCGACTTTGACAGCAACGGTGCCATATCCGGCAATGCCTCGGTGTTCAACATGACGCAGGACGACCACGGCGACATCTGGGCCGGCACGTCCGAAGGACTGGTGCGTTTCCATGAAGACGGCCATGCCGACGTGTGGACCAGCCGCAACTCCAGGCTTCCGGCAGGGAATGTGTACGAGATATTCTTCGACAGCGCCGGACGCGGCTGGATATGCACCGAGAACGGCATGGCGCTGTGGAACGGCGAAAGCCTTGACACGGAAATGTTTCCGAAAGACTTCATCCACAAGCAGAAGATACGCGACATATACGAGGACAGCAGTCATCAGCTGTACTTCGTGCCCGACCGTGGCAGCGTGTACCGCTCCGACCTGCAGATGTCGAAGTACGGACCGGTTGAATTCGGTGCCGACGAGAACGTGAACACCATGTTTGTGATCGAGGACCGCGACCGCTGGCTGTGGCTCGGCACCGACAAGGGACTGATACGCTACGACCGCAAGGAGAACTTCCATCACTTCAACAACGCCGACGGACTCCCCAACCAGGTATTCACGCTCTGCGCCCCGATCCGCGATGCAGCCGGCAACCTGTGGATGGGCAATTCGTCCGGACTGATAGAGCTGGATTTCAACCGGTTCAAGAAGACATCCATCGACAATCACCGGCCCGTCACCATCACTGACCTGAAATCAAGGGGCAAGAGCATAATTACGCGAATGCGCGACGACAACGACAACCTGTCCATCTCGCTTACCGGCAAGGAGGACGACTTAGTGATATACCTGTCGGACTTCAGCTACAAGCCGTCGGAATACTTCGTGACCGAATACATGCTTGAAGGCACCGACGGCAAATGGCACCGGGCCGAAGGCAACGAACCGATACATCTGTACGACCTGCCCAGCGGCAAATACACGCTCAAGATGCGTGTGCAGGACAACGCGCACACCCAGACCGTGCTGACCATACGCAAGTCGTCCAACATCAGCTGGGCCATGATATTCATAATCGTGGCGCTGACCGGCGGACTCTGCTACACATTGTATATATTGTACAGGAAATTTTACCGTCACTCCAAGGACGCGGAAGAATATATCGACGCAGAAGAAGCAACTAACGAAATTCCGGCCGCAAAGGAGCCGGAGCACATCAGCTATAAGACAACGCGCCTGAGTGACGAGGAATGCAAACGACTGTTGAAACTTCTAACTAATGTCATGAACAACGAAAAGCCCTACACCAATCCTAATCTAAAAAGTTCTGATCTGGCCGCGTTGATCGGCACCAAGAGCCATTCGCTCTCGTTCCTGTTCAACCAGTATATGAAGAAGACCTTCTACGACTATGTGAACGAATACCGCGTGGAGGAATTCAAACGGCTGGTGAACGAAACGGACATATCCCGCTATACGCTCACGGCATTGTCCGAAAAGTGCGGATTCTCGTCGCGGGCCAGTTTCTTCCGCCATTTCAAGGCGTTCACTGGCATCACTCCGTCGGAATACATCAAGAACAATTTGCGCTGATTCTGCAACAGAATGAGACAAAATGAGTCTCACATTCTTATGCAACTAAGAATCTCAATCTCTTAAGTAATTGGGTATCAACTATTGCGACTAAACTTCATCCAAATTTATTAAGAGAGATATAAACGGGGTCAAAAAAGTTTTTTTCAGCAAATTCGCGTGGTAATTTTGCAGTGTCCACAATGGACATGAACCAACAACACTACAAAGGCCATGAACGAACCAACCGACAGCCGGGCTGTCATCATCAAATCCTACCATGAGAACTTCGAGCGAGTCCTTCACTTCATCCTTTCGCGCATCAACAACGTAGAGGATGCCGAGAACCTGGCGCAGGACGTATGGGTGCGCGTGCTGACGCTGACCCGTCCGGTGGAGGAGGAGACGCTGACGTCCCTGATCTACGTGATAGCGCGCAACCTTGTCAACGATTATCTGCGTCGCCTGTGCCATAGCCGTGCCTACAGCGAGGAGGTGATGGAAAGCGGCGAGGAGCGTTACGAGCTGTCGCCTGAGAATCTGATTTCGGCATTCGAGATAGCGCGCATAGAGCGCGAGCGCGTTGAGTGCCTGCCGACACAGCGCCGTATCATATATGAAATGAGCAGATACCAGGAAAAAACACCCGAGGAGATAGCCGGCATGCTGTCGCTGTCCAAACGCACCGTGGAGAACCACCTCCGCCTTGGGCGCCGCGATGTGCGCAACTGCATTGCCGCCGTAGTGTGAATAATCCGGTTCGGTCATGCCAGATATACGAAATTATTAACTAAATACCATAATACAATACCTAACATTTATGAGCATTCGACTTAAAAACACTATGCCATGGAAGAGCATACTGCGTGTGGGTCTGATTGCCGTGATGGTGACAGCCGTCACGCCATTGGTGGCGTACGCGCAGCACGCATCGTCGTCGGCAGCCGTACCCGGGCAGGTCTCCGGCGTGGTACTTGACGAGACCGGAGAGCCTCTGATCGGTGCCACCGTCCTGGTGAAGGGAACTACTAACGGTGCGACCACCGACCTTGACGGCAACTTCTCGATCAAGGCATCGAAGGGCGCCACACTCGTTGTGTCGTACGTGGGATACACCACCCAGGAAGTGAAGGCCACTTCCGGCAACATGAACATCAAGCTGAAACCCAACGACCAGGTGCTTGACGAACTGGTGGTGGTAGGTTACGGCGTGCAGAAGAAGGCATCCATGACCGGATCCGTAACGGTGGTGAACGACGAGAAGCTGAAGGACAAAGGAGCCTTGGCCAGCCCCGTCGAGGCATTGCAGGGCCAGGTGCCCGGTGTGATCATCACACGTTCGTCTTCGGCTCCCGGCGAGGAGAACTGGGACATGAAGATCCGTGGTTCCGTATCGAAGAACAACTCCGCACCCCTCGTGATCATAGACGGTATCGAATATGAAGGCGTGGGCGCGCTGAACCAGCTGAACCCCTCGGATATCGAGTCGATGAACATCCTGAAGGATGCCGCCGCCTCCATCTACGGTTCTAAGGCTGCCGGCGGCGTCGTGCTGATCACCACCAAGAAGGGTAAGGACGACCAGGTGCGCGTGGAATACAACGGATCGTACACCCACAAGTTCGTGGGCAACACCCCGAAGACCATGAGCATCGACGAATGGGCCGACGCCCAGATCGAGGCATATCTGAACGATGGCGACCCCACCAACGGCTGGATCACCTACGCCAAGATGATGAAGGAGTACAAGGGCCAGTTCATCGACATGCGTAACGGCAACCCGCTGAACGGCATGTTCTCAGATACGCAGGACCTGACATTCTTCGACACCGACTGGAACGACGTGATATGGGGCGACTCCTGGAGCACCAACCACGACCTGGCCGTGTCCGGCGGCAAGAACGGCAACACATACCGCGTGTCGGCCGCTTACATGTACGATGACTCTCCCCTGAAATGGGGCAACAACCACAACAACCGTTTCAACATCCGACTTAACAACACCTTCAAGTTCCACAAACGTTTCTCGCTGACCTCGTCGATAGCGCTGAACCGCCAGGACCAGGTGTCGCCCACACAGATCGGCGCCTGCCTGAGCACCAGCACCGCACAGCCCGGCTTCCCGACCTCGACGATCGACGGCAAGCCTTACGGCTGGGGAACATGGCGCGCGCCCAACTGGGCCGCTGAACTTGGCGGCGACAACCGCTACAAAGCGCTGTCAGTAAACGTGAGCGAGGCATTCCGCTATGACATCATCGACGGACTGAGCCTCAACGCCGTGTTCGGTTACAACTACCGTGGCAACACGCGCGACGCAAAGACCCTCTCGGTGGATTACTACAACTACAAGGGCGACACGAAGGTATTCTCCAACCCCAACCAGGACGACACCAAGTACGAGAAATGGTGGGACCGCCGCGAACTCTTCATGGGTCAGGGCTATCTGGACTATACCAAGACATGGAAGGACGTGCACAACTTCAAGGCCATGCTCGGTGTGCAGTACTCGTTCACCGACTATGAGTCGAACACCAACACCGCGATGGACATCAACGCTCCGTTAGAGGTTGTGAACGGTACGGGTACCATCACCACAACCGGAGCCAAGTGGCAGGAGGCCCTGCTGAGCTACTACGGTCGTGTCAACTATGACTTCGATTCAAGATACCTGCTGGAAGGCCAGGCACGTTACGACGGCTCGTCGAAGTTCCAGGCCGAGAACCGCTGGGCGTTCTTCTGGGGCGTATCGGCAGGCTGGCGCATCGGCCAGGAGAAATTCATGGAGGCCACACGCAGCTGGCTGAGCGAACTGAAGCTCCGCGCATCGTACGGCAACGTGGGTAACCAGAACGGTATCGACCGTTACTCGGGCGTGGCCCTCTATAACTTCAAGCCCAACCAGAACCTGATAATCGGCAACGGCAAGGTGTCCTGGATCGACACCAACGGCAAGCTGGTGAGTCTGGACCGCACCTGGGAGCGTGTGCACAACTATAACGTGGCCCTTGACTTCGGTTTCTTCAACAACCGCCTGACCGGTTCGTTCGAGGCATACTGGAAGCGCGTAGACAACATGCTGATCGACGTGATCTATCCCGCCATCTTGGGTGACAGCGCGCCGACGGCCAACAAGGGTAAGTTCAAGGCATGGGGTTACGACGCCAACATCAACTGGAACCACACCGTGGGCAACGTGACATACCACGTAGGGGGCACGTTCACCTACGCCGACAACAAACTGCTGGACAACGGAGGCTCCGGCGCAATCCAGGCCGGCGTCCGTTCCGACCGCGAGGGATATCCCCTGAACTCCGTATGGGGCTACCGCTACTGCGGCAAGATCCAGAACGAGGAACAGCTGAAGAAATACATCGACCGTTACAACGGCACATCGACCGTGGCCGGCAACATCTCCAAGCTCCGCGTGGGCGACAACATGTTCGAGGACGTGAACAAGGACGGCAAGCTGACGTTCGAGGACCTGGTTTACCTCGGCACAGAGGATCCGAAGATCCAGTTCTCGTTCAACTTCGGCGCCACCTGGAAGGGACTTGACATCGACTTCGTGTTCCAGGGCGCAGGCCGCCGCACCGTATGGCGCCGCGACGGCAACAACAACGCCGATATATGGCGTATCCCGACGCGTACAGCCTACATGAACGGCTCCAACCACTTCATCGGCAACGTATGGAGCGAGACCAACCGCGACGGTTACTACACGCCGCTGACACACCAGCAGGAGATAAACAACTACAACTACCAGTGCTCGTCATGGTCCGTAGAGGACGGCTCCTACCTGCGTCTCAAGAACGTGACTATCGGCTACACGCTGCCTCAGAACATACTGAACCGTCAGAAAGTGCTGTCGGGCGTGCGCGTCTACCTGACCGGCACCGACCTTTGGGAGACTTCCAAGATCAAGGACGGCTGGGATCCCGAGTCGTCGGGTAAAGTCAGCAACGCCAACCGTTATCCTTTCCTCCGCAGCCTTACAGTGGGCCTGCACCTAACATTCTAACCACATCATGAATACAGCAATGAACAAGATAATAAAGACCATATCGGCCGCAGCGGTGGCGTTGCTCCTCACGTCCTGCCTGGACCTGGAGCCGAAGGACCAGATGGCCGACACCAACATGTGGGCCACATCGAGCGACTTCCAGCTCTTTGCCAACAGGTTCTACGACTGGTTCCCGTCGATACAGAGCATGTACAACGGCGACAAGGAGAGTGACTTCATGGTGGACAAGAGCGGTTTCAACGTCATTTCCAACGGTACGAACGCCGTGCCGGCCAACGACGGCACCTACGGAGGCTGCTACAACCACATACGTCGCTGCAACATCCTGATAGAGCGTGCCGACAAATACAGCGGCACCCGCGAGGACATAGCCAAGCCCGAGGGGGAGGCATACTTCTTCCGCGCATACAGCTATTACACGCTGCTGACGCGTTACGGCGACGCCATCATCGTCACCACACCCATCGACGTGGACGACCCGGCCATGCAGGCCAAGCGCAACGACCGCTCGGAGGTGATCAAGCAGATACTCGAGGATCTGGACAAGGCCGCCGAGCTGCTGCCCAGCACCACCGACGTGGAGAACGGATATGTAGGCAAGGAAGGCGCTCTGGCGTTCAAGGCACGCGCCGCCCTGTTCGAGGGTACGTGGCAGAAATTTCGCGGCAACGAGGCTGCGGCCAAGCCCCTGCTGGACCAGGCCGCACAGGCCGCCAAGGCAGTGATCGATTCCAAGAAGTTCCAGCTTTTCTCGTCGTCGGCCTTAGGTACGGAATCCTACAAGTATCTCTTTATCCTGGAGGACACGAAGTGCAATCCCGCCGGTCTGACCAAGAGCGCCAACAAGGAATACATCATCAAGCGCTGCTATGACATGACCAACAAGCAGATAGGCGACAACGTGACCGTGGGCGTGCTGAACAACGCGCAGCTGATGTCGGCCAAGGTGGCCGATCAGTATCTGTGCTCCGACGGTCTCCCCATCGACAAGTCGCCGATGTTCCAGGGTTACGCCAACGCCGACTCCGAGTGGCAGAACCGCGACAACCGTATGTACAACACCCTGATGAAGCCTCACGGAAAATACTGGAACGGCACGAACCCGAACTATTTCCGCGACTTCACCGACGCCGACGCCAACCGCGCGCAGTATGCCGACTATATGCCGGGCAGCGGTACAGGTTATTTCCCGCAGAAGTGGGCGTGCGAGCGCCGCGTCACCTCCACCGAGGAGAGCTACGACATGCCTATCCTGCGCTATGCAGAGGTGCTGTTGGCTTACGCCGAGGCAGTGTTTGAGCGTGACGGCAAGATTTCGGACGAAGACCTTGACATGTCGCTCAACCTGGTTCGCCGCCGCGTCAACCCCGCGATGCCTAAGCTGAGCAACGCGTTCGTGAGCGCCAACGGACTGGACATGCGCACCGAGATACGCCGCGAGCGCAGCGTGGAATTCGTGTCGGAGGGCTTCCGCCTCGACGACCTGAAGCGCTGGAAGACGGCCGAGGTTGAAATGCCCATGGACTTCGCCGGCGTGCACGTGGACGGCACCGAGTATGGGCGCCGCAACTTCCCCGCCTTGCGCAAGGACGCACAGGGCCGCGTGGTATGGGAGACAGGCCGCAAGTGGGCCGAACGCAACTATCTGCTGCCCCTGCCCACCGACCAGCTCCAGCTCAACCCCAACCTGGGCCAGAATCCCGGCTGGTAATCCGGTTCTATAACATTCATATATCCGATTAAAGAAAGATAACATGAACAAGAGATATACAGGCGTCATCGCATCGCTGGCAGTCTGCGCCATGACGGCCGGACTGACCGGATGCAGTGACGACAAGCAAATGACACTTGACGGCACGGAGGTGATCATCCCGACGACCATCACATTCGAGTGTACCGAGACGCTGCCCCTGGCAGTGGGCATGGACTCGCTGCTGGTGTACACCGTAGGCCCGGAGGAGGCCGAGGACAAGACCCTGCTGTTCCGCAGCGGCGACGAGAGCATAGCCACAGTGGACGAGAACGGCCTGGTGCACGCCGTGGCCGTGGGCGAGACCACTGTTTCGGCAGTGCCCAAGCGCCTTGGCGCCGGAACCACCGCATCCATCTTCGTGCAGGTGATTCCCGAAATAACCAAGGCTACCTCCATCGAGGTGGAGAGCCAGACTCCTCCCAGCGACGAGGGCAAGTACTACGTGACCGACGAGATCCAGCTCAGCAACACCATCTATCCTGAAGATGTGACCTACCATCGCGTGGCCTGGGTATCGTCCAATCCGGAGATAGCCAGCGTGGACGAGGCGGGCAAGGTGACACTGCTGAAGGAAGGCGACGTGGAGATATACTGCGTGGCACAGGATCGTTCGGGCGTGCGCGGCGAATTCAAGCTGCACGTGGATCCCTACATCGAGATCCAGAGCCTGACCATCAACAGCCAGCTGCAGGATCTGTCGCTGCCGTCGGACGGCATCAAGCTTGACGTGACCTATACACCTGCCAACGGTACCGCCGGATCGGTACAGTGGGAGTCGAACAACGAGGCTGTGGCCACAGTGAACCGCGGCGTGGTTACGCCGGTAGGCTTCGGCTCGGCGGTGATCACCGCCACATGTACCGCCACCGGCCAGACAGCCACCGTGGAGGTGACAGTGGCAAACGGCAAGTATTTCTGGAACGGAGCCAACGGATTCAAGGGCTGGATCTGCTCCAACGACCAGGCCGATGAGGAACGCACCGCCGACTACTGGCGCGTATTCTTCCCCGATCCCGGCACAGGCAAGTGGCGCCGCGACATCAAGCTCGACCTGTCCAAAGGCAACCACGTATGGCACAGCGACTATCCCGTTTACGCCATCAAGACCAACCTGCAGAAGGGCGGCAACAACACGTTCGACATCCGCGACGCCGGCAGCCCGAAGGACAACAACGGTACGGAACTGAGCGACGGCACGCGCCTCATCATGTGGGATCCCACAGGCAAGTGGACCGGATTCCATGAGTTCAACCTGTTCCAGGTCAAGATAGCCGATATTCCGAACGAAAACGTCGACAAGTCGCAGCCTTACTACGACATATTCTGGATCGGTTCGTTCAAGAACAAGCAGGAGGCCATCGACTTCGCCGAGAATGAAATAAAGAACAAGAAGTAAATCCCAACATACCGCCGGGGCGATTACGGGTCGTCCTCGGCGGAAGAAAAAGAACAGTCATGAAAATCAACAAATATATATACACTCTGGCTGTAGCCACGGCAGGATTCGGCTTTGCTTCCTGTTCGGAGATAGAGCACGGCACCACCGACATCGACAGCTGGGGCGACACCTTCGAGAAGTTCGAGCCCCAGACCTACACCCTGAACCATCCCTGTATGCTCCATACACAGGAGGACATAGACTATGTCAAGGCACACCTGAGCCAGAAGCCCTGGTCGGACGGCTATCAGAAGCTGAAGACGAGCGGATTCTGCAACGAGACATACAAGGCAAGCCCGGTGAAGTATCTGGCGCGTCTTGACGCCGGCAACTGGGGCGACGGCGGCGGCCGCTGGGACGATGCCGGCCTGCGCGACGAGTACTATCCCGGCATACACAACAACTACACGCAGTTCTTCCGCGACTGCGCCGCAGCATATCAGCTGGCGCTGGAGTATCAGCTGACGGGAAACCTGCAGGCCGCCTCCACGGCCGTGAAGATCATCGAGGACTGGGCCGCAGTGAACAAGGGTATCCTGTTGGGACGCGACAAGTGGAAGGACGACGTGATCGACTCCAACGAGTATCTGATCATGTTCCAGATACATCAGATTGCCAACGCCGCCGAGCTGCTGCGCGACTTCAACGGCTGGGGCGAATCGGAGCAGTTCAACAACGTGTGCGTATGGCTCAAGACATACTTCGCGCCTTTCTGCTCGAAGTTCATCGCCACCAACGCCGCCAACCAGCACTGGTGGCTGAACTGGGACCTCGCGTCGATGACGGCGCTCCTGTCCGTCGGTATCCTGACTGACGACCAGGACATGATAAACGAGGCAATCTTAGCCTACAAGATGGGCGCCGGACCCGGCTGTATGCTGCGCGGATCGGTAATAGAGGTGTTTGACGATCCTTCCGGCACAGGCGAGAAACTGGCACAGGGCCAGGAGTCGGGACGTGACCAGGGCCACAACACGCTGACCGGCGTATTGGCAGGATATTTCTGCCAGATGGCATACAACATCGGCGACGACCTGTTTGCTCTCGGCGACAACCGCGCCATTGCATTCGCACAGTATATCTGCAAGTACAACCTGGTTAAGCCTTCGCTGGGCACCAACTACAGCGGCACCCTGTCGGACGCCGACTTCAAGTATCCCGAAAGCTCCATGCCCTTCAAGCCCTACAAGTGGGGCGACACGCAGATGGACAAGATCAGCGCCGACGGCCGAGGCACCATCCGTCCGGGATGGGACCTGTGGTACGGTTACTGCGTGAGGAAAGGAATCAAGGCCACTTACATCAAGGAGATGGCCGAGCACTTCCGCGCCGATGGCGGCGGCGGACATTACGGTCCCAACTCCGGCGGTTTCGACCAGCTGGGATTCTCCACACTGATGTATTACCGCGAATAATACCGGATATCCGTATCAGATAATGCATGGGGCGGACAGTCTCGCGACCGTCCGCCCCATAGTATAATACGGATTTATAATAAAGAAACGACAATTACAATGAATCAGAGAGGAAACATGACAAGAACGGCAGTTGCGGCTGCGCTGCTGACAGTAGGGTGCATGACGGCCAACGCCAGGGTAGTGACATATCCCGCCGGCAAGGATGTGCCGACCATCCATGATTTCGCAATCGAGGTGCGTCAGGACGATGCCGCCGGCCGGTGGGAGAGTGTGGACGCGTACCCCGTTACGTTTCAGGAAGTGAAATTGGCGGATGGCGTGGCGAAAGGAGTGAACCAGACCGCGTCGTACGCATACTTCGACTTCGACGGCCCGGTGCAGGTGCGCGTAGTGTCGGCCAAGCCGGTGGAGAGCGTGCGCGTCAGGCCGCTGTCGTACGGCATCAAGCCCGAAGTGAAGGGCGACACCATCTGCTTCACGCTGGACCGTGCGCGCAACCTGTCGGTGGAGGTGAACGGCGACATATTCCACAACCTGCACCTGTTTGCCAATCCTCTCGACTCGCACCGCCCCACGGCCAAGGAGATAAAGAAAGCCCTTAAGAACAAGAAGGGGAACCTGCTTTATTTCGGCCCCGGCGTGCATAAGTTTCCCGGTGACACCCTTCGCCTGAAATCAGGTACGACGGTATATGTAGACGGCGGTGCGTGGGTACAGGCCACGCTTATAGCCGACGGCGTTGAGAACGTGCGCGTATATGGCCGAGGTACGGTCCGTCCCACGGGACGTGGAGCAGGCGTAGAAATCAGGCGCTCGCGCAACGTCGAGGCCGACGGCATCGTGCTGTCGCAGATACCCACCGGCCAGTCGGACGGCGTGAAGATAACCAATGTAAAGTCCATGACCCATTACGGCTGGGGTGACGGCATGAACGTGTTCGCCAGCAGTAACGTGCATTACGACGGAGTGTTCTGCCGCAACAGCGACGACTGCAACACCGTCTACGCCACACGCAAGGGATATGTGGGTGGTTGCAAGAACATCCTGATGGAGAATTCCACCCTCTGGGCCGACGTGGCGCATCCCATCATGATCGGGCTGCACGGCGCGGCCACCGAGATAGGCGTGGACGCCCCTTCCGACACGATTCAGAACCTGACATACCGCAACCTCGACATCCTGGACCAGATGGAGCTGCAGAAGGACTATCAGGGTGTGTTCGCCATATCGTGCGGCGACAACAACATAGTGCGCGACGTGACCTTCGACAACATCCGCGTGGAAGACTTCCGCTGCGGTCAATTGGTGAACGTGCGCATATTCATGAACGAGAAATACTGCAAGGCACCGGGCAAGAGCGTAGACAACGTGCTGTTCAAGGATGTGACCTACACGGGTAAGAATGCCTCGACGTCGATAATATGCGGCTATGACAACGACCGGCAGGTGACCGGACTGACGTTCGAGAACCTGACCGTGAACGGTGTGAAGATAACCGACGACATGCCCGGCAAACCGAAATGGTACAAGGCCGGCGATATGTGCGACATCTACATAGGCAATCACGTCCGCAACGTCGTATTTAAATAATAAGAACTCACATACCATCATAACAGACGATATGAAAAAGACAGGTATATTGGCGGTGATGCTGGCGGTGGCGGCCATGACCGTGAATGCGGGTGGCATAAAGCATCCGTCGCTGCTGTTCACGCCCGCGAAGGTGGCGGCGGCCAAGCAGCGGATGGCGCACGACACCGTTCAGGCCAACGGCTGGAAGCTGATCAAGGAGGAAGCCGACAGGCAGGTGAAGAAAGGAGCCAACGTGCGCAAATTAGAGTATCCGGCACTGGCGTGGCTGATGACGGGTGACACGGCGTATGCCAACACCGTGAAGCGCGAACTGCTCAAGACCGCCGAGATCAAATCGTGGGGCGACAGGGAGATGATGGCCCGCAAACCGGCATGGCGCAGCGAGTTGCAGATGGCCCACAAGGCATTCCAGCTTGCCGTGGCCTACGATGCCATCTATGACCGCCTTTCCGCTTCGGAGCGCAAGAAGATAGCCGGCGGACTGTACCGCCTGGCCGTGGAGCCGCTCCTCGGCGACTGGGTGAACGAGCCTACGCGGATACATTCCCTCAATTCGATGGGCCACAACTGGTGGACGTCGTGCGCCGGCATGGGCGGACTGTTAGCGCTGGCCATCAGCAACGAGATGCCCGAGGCCGCCAAGGGCGCAGAGGCCGTGATGGAGGCCATGCCGCAATGGTTTGACTTCGCAGGCGACGTGATACAGCACAAGCCCAAGACATTCGACCGCGACGGCGGCATGTACGAGAGCATCAATTATGCCAGCTTCGGCATAACGGAGGCGCTGCTGTTCCGTCAGGCATGGCTCAACTCGCATCCCGGCGCCAAGCTGGAGGAGATTCCCCAGATGGATAAGCTGGCGTCGTTCTTCTGCAACGTGGCCTATCCGCGCGACGGAATGCTGTACAGCATCAACTTCGGCGACAGCCATAAGAACGTTACCGGAGAAAGCTCCATGATACTTGCCTATAACCAGGGTGCGAAGGATCCCGCTACGCTATGGTACATCAACCAGGTGGAGTCCACCCAGTTCCGCGAGGGCTTCCCGCGTCATTTCCCCATGGGTTTCCTCTACACACCCGACCTGAGCAACGCCCCGGCCGAGCCGGCACTTGCCAAGTCGCACCTGTGGAAAGACTTCGGCTGGGCCACCATGCGCGATTCGTGGGACAAGGACGCCACGATGCTGGCCGTTAAATCGGGCATGACCTGGAACCACTCGCACGCCGACGCCAATTCGCTGATAGTGTTCCACAACGGCGCCGACATCATCAAGGACGCCGGCAACTGCAGCTATGGCAAACCGGAATACCGCAACTATTTCTTCCAGACCGACGCTCACAATGTGGTGAAATTCAACGGCGAGGGACAGCCCACATACCAACAGTACCACGGCTCGATGCTCCCCGGATCTGTCAGCGGGCTCTTGGACGCAGGCAATATCAAGTATGTGTTGGCCGACGGCACCGGTCCGATGTCGCATGCGTTCGACCGCAACTTCCGCTCGTTCCTGTGGATAGACGACATAATCTATGTGATCGACGACATACATTCGCACAAGCCGGGTCGGTTCGAATGGCTGTGGCACCCCGGCGGCAAGGCCGAGAAGAAGGGCTTCGACCTGAACATCGTCAACGGCGAGTCTGCCGCCTCGATACGTCCCATATATCCGCGCCCCTTGGCTTACAGCAACTTCGTGCATGATTATCCCGAGGATCTGCGCTGGGAGGTGCGTCAGGGGCCGACCGAGGACCTGAAGGGTACCGAAGAATATTACGCCTTCATGCTGCCGGGCGACACCGACCGCGTGAAGGGCCTGACGGCCATCACGCTAAAGGACTCGCCCGCGCAGAAGGACGTGCCTCAGTTCGAGACACGCGAGGGCAAGGACTGGATAGGTGTGCGCGTTACATACAAGGGTAAAGTGACCGACCTGTACCTCAACCAATTGGCCGACGGACGGCTGATGCATCTCAATTCGTGGATTGACGCCGACGGATGGACCACCGACGCATATATGCTTGCGGTGACATACAAGGAGGGCGGAGACCCCACGAAGCCCGAGGAGGTGTTCATCAACCATGGCAGTTCGCTGCGTCGCGGTAATGAGGTGATATTCTCGTCGCTGGCCAAGCTGAACGTGATAGCCGAGCCGGAAGGAAAGTGCATGAACCTGTGGGTCAACGGTCAGCCGCGCGTCAACATGAAGTACCGCAGCTCGCTGCCCGTTCTGAAGGTGAACGGCAGCAGCGTCAATCCGCAGCGTCAGGACGGAATGATGAAGATAAGTTTGAAAAACTGAGGAAAGCATTAAGCGTTAACGAAATTTCAAACGTATTCGGAGCAGTAAGCATGAGTTGTTTACTGCTCCGGATTGCTTTTTGACTCCGGGGAGACCATGGACTTGATACTGACTATTAACTAATACTATACGATTTATGAAGAAAGTGTTTACTCTTATCGCCGCGTTGCTGGCCGGAAGCGCCGTCTCGTCGGCACAGGTGTTTATCGGCACCACCGAGTATGAGTCTATCAACGCAGCTGCCGATGCAGCAGCCGAGGGAGACGTGATTGAGGTAAGGTCTGATGTGACCATCAGTAACCGTGTGAACTTTGACAAGATGGACAACGTGACACTGCAGGCCGTGGAAGGCGTGACCATAACATGTCGCACCAAGAACAAACTGGCGTTTCTGGTCAAGAAGCCGACTACGCTGAAGAATCTGACGTTAGTGTACAATGACGATGCGTCAAACCAGCCTCTGATCGAAGCCAGCTCGGGCACCGGCAAGATGAACATGGAGAACTGCTCCATGAGCAACTTCAACGGAACCAACAACCAGGGCATGATCAGCATCAAGAGCAGCGGCACCGCCGTGCTGACCAATGTGACATTCTCCAACAACGTTCTGCCCGAGGGGCGCGGCGAGGTGTTTATCGGCAACACCGGTTCCACCATCGACGGCACCACCAACGCATCCATCTTCATCGAGAAGAATCTGAGCGTTGCTGCCGGTGAGAACTTCAACCCCTCCAGCCCCTGCCGTCTTTTCATCGACGATGCCCGCACATTGGGCAGCATTCTGGTGACCGGCACCGAGGACGTGGCCAAGTTCAACCTGATGAGCGACAAGTATAGCCTCAAGGCACAGGACGGCAATATCGTGACCGGCGAATATGCCGCCGGCGAGGGTGCCGTGACCATCGGTCAGCTTGGTTTCGCCAACCTGACGGACGCTTTGGCCGCCGCCAAGGACGGCGACATCATCACCATCAACGAGGATATAACCATCAGCAATACGGTTAACTTCAAGGATGTGAACAGCTTGACTCTCACCGCCAAGGATGGCGTGACCATCTCCTGCCTGGTGAAGAATAAGCTGGCGTTCCTGGTCAACAACAGCGCTACGCTGAAGAACCTGAAGATGACCTATACGGAGCAGGATGAGTCGACCGCTACATTAATCGAGGTAAGCTCTCCGGGTTCGAAACTGACGATGGAGAACTGCGAGATCAATGATTTTAACGGCACTAACAAACAGGGCATAATCTCTGTGAAGAACAACGGCAACATCACGCTGAACAACGTTACAACCGAGAACTGCACCGTAGCCGAGGGTCGCGGCGAACTGTTCTTAGGAGGCAGCGGCTCTACCATCAACGGCACGACCGATATGTCTATCTTCCTGGAGAAAGATTACAACGTGACGGCAGGCGCCGAGTTCGCCCCCGCCAAGGCCGTGAAGCTGTTTGTAGACGAGAGCCGTACGCTTGGTTCCATCATCGTGGCCGGCACCGAGGACGCGGCTAAGTTCGAGCTACAGGGCACAGCCTTCAGCCTCGAGGCCAAGGACGGCAACTTAGTTGCCGGCGAGTATCAGGGCGGCTCGGGCATCGCCGGCATCGCCGCCGACGAGAACGCACCCGTTCAGTACTTCAACCTGAACGGCATGCAGGTCAGCGCCGACAACATGACGCCCGGCGTCTACGTACGTCGCCAGGGCAACACCGCCGTCAAGGTGCTGGTGAAGTAATCGAACGGACTGACACAATTTGCGGGCTGCCCCCACAAGGGGCGGCCCGCACTGTTTAGAATGGGCATTAAGGTCTTTAAGGACTTTAGGGTCTTTAGGGACTTTAAGGACCTTAATGCTATAATTTCTGTTGAAATGTTTGCGGTAATGCCAAATTATTTATATTTTTGCCAGTGAGTGAGATATGGCAGTTTGAGGCTGCGTGGAGGTGAAATGTAGAAATCGGGAGGCTTATGAATGAACTGATTCCGAATATCGGCAACTTCAAGAAATTGCTGAGTTATCAGAAGTGTGACGTTATTTATCAAATTACATATTATTTCTGTAACAAGTTCCTGTCCCGTGGCGACAGGACCGTCGATCAGATGATTCAGGCCGCCAGAAGTGGTAAACAGAATATTGTAGAGGGATGTGCCGCTGCCTCTACTTCATCGAAAACGGAAATAAAACTGATAAATGTGGCTAAAGCGAGTCTGAAAGAATTGCTTGAAGACTATGAGGATTATCTGAAATCAAGGGGCAAAGCGCAATGGTGTAAGGGAAGCATTGAATATGAGGCAATGCGGCGGCTCGGCAAAGAGCATAATGATGCCGCGTACTTTATGCAGCTTATTGAGACACGGCCACCTGAGACAATAGCCAACATGGCTATAATCCTGCTGAATCAGGCTGATTATCTTCTTTTCAAACAGTTGGACAGATTGTCAACAGACTTTGTCAACAATGGCGGTTTTTCGGAACGAATGAATGATCTGCGCCGAAAGAAGCGCGGCTATTGACACTCCGGGAGGAATGCTGGCCTTAAGGACCTTAAGGACTTTAGGGACTTTAAGGTCTTTAGAGTCTTTAAGGACTTTAGAGTCTTTAAGGTCTTTAGAGTCTTTAAGGTCTCTAAGGACTTTAGAGTCTTTAAGGTCTCTAAGGACTTTAGGGACTTTAAGGACTTTAGGGTCCTTTTGCAAAAGAGGCTGTGCAGATTTTTTTGAATGGTGATTGAGTGTATATGAAAAGTGGGTCGTATAAAGGATGTAAACAGTAAGAAGCTGTTGACAAACTCAACCACTGATTACGAATCAAACCACAAGCCAACAAACAACAAACCAACAATACAAACCAAACTTAACAACCCATGAAAAAAATCTTTACGCTACTTGCCGCCCTGCTTGTCGGCGGCGCCGTCGCCTCCGCCGAAGTCAAGATCGGCGAGACTACGTATGATGACCTTGCAGCCGCCGTAGCAAATGCTACAGAGGGTGCTACCATTACAGTAAATGGAGAAATCCAAATCGCTAACACCGTTGATCTTTCCAATGTTCCCAACATCACTATATCAGCGGAAGAAGAAAATGCTACAATAAAATGTCTTGTAAAGAACAAGCTGGCATTCTTGACACACAACACTGCTACTCTGAAGAATCTGACTCTGACATACATTGAGAACGACGCCTCCAGCTCGCCTCTGATTGAGTCAAGTAACAGTACAGGTAACCTTACAATTGACAATTGCACTATCTGCAATTTTAATGGAACGAATAATCAAGGTGTTATTTCTGTTAAAGGCTCCGGTAAAGTAAAGTTGAACAATGTGACATTCACTAACAATACTGTAAAGGAAGGTCGTGGAGAGGTATTCATCGGTAATAGTGGCTCAACAATCGACGGCACGACTAATTGCTCGTTATACATAGAGAATCAATCTATTGCAGCCGGATCAAATTTCGATCCGGCAGAACAGTTGATTCTGTATGTCCAGAAACAAAATGATAATGCAAATATCATAACCGGTACTGATAAGGCTTATTTGTTCGCTTTGCAGAATGCCGGTAAAATCCTTGTGGCCAATGGCTCTAACTTAAAGTTGGCTAATGAAGGCACAAAAGTAATAATCGAAGGTAAAAAGGGTTATGATACGTTGACCGATGCCGTTAATGCTTCGATTGAAGGTGACGTGCTTAATGTTAATGAAGATGATGAAGTCAAGTCACGACTCAATATCCTCAGAAGTGTGACTATTCAGGGTAGTGAAAATACTCACCCCGTGATTTCTTCAAGTATGGATGATAATATTGCAGTCTTGGTTAAAGCTCCGGCCACAATCAAGAATGTGGATTTCCAGTACACCAAAGATACCAATAGTTCAAAAGTATTTATCGAATCAAGTAATGCAGGCAATCTGACATTGGAGAATAGTGTGATTAGCAATTTCAAGACGAAAGAGAATAAAGGCGTTGTAAATGCAATGACAAACGGTAAAGTACAGCTTACAAATGTAACCTTTGAAAATTGTGTGGTTCCTGAGAACTGCGGTGAAATCTTCTTTGGCGCAAGTGGCTCGACTATTAACGGCACTACCAATGGTTCCATTTATGTGGAACGCACCTATACCTTTAATTCCGACTCTTCTTTCAACCCTGCTCCCAAAGCCACGTCTGAGACAAACTCAATGGAGATGGCTCCCGCAGCTAATGCAGTGAAGCTGTATCTGCAGAACCATGGAGAAGGTAATACTGTCGTAATCGGTAATCCCAGCCCCGCGATGTTCGACTTTTCGCATGAGACTCTGGAACTCGCAGAGAAGGACGGAAACCTGGTTCTCCAAAAGAAGACCGGAACCGGTATCGCCGGTATCGAGGCTGACGGGAATGCGCCGGTGGAGTACTTCAATCTGAACGGCGTTCAGGTGAAGGCCGACAGCATGACTCCCGGTGTCTATGTCCGCCGTCAGGGCAAGAACGTGACCAAGGTTATGGTGAAATAATACGGCATGACGCCGCATAACGCGATATAACACGACATCATGAACATATCCGAGGGGCTGTGCCGACCGGCACGGCCCCTTTTGCCGTCAGTAGTAGCGCGGGCTGTCCCCAGCCGCGCATGGAAAATGACAAAAAGCCATATTATAAATTTTCAATCGGCATTCTGACCGAGTTAATGCGCGGCTGGGGACAGCCTGCGCTACTATGCGCGGCACGGAGTGTCCACGCCACTATTGGGTGAATGGGAGGGGTGGAACGTACTATAAGCGTAATAGCTATAACCACAGCTATTAGTACAGCTATAAGCACAGCGATAAACTCGACTAAATCTCATCCTATAAACTCGATGACATTCATGAAGATTTCTCTCAGGCCATTAATGGCATTCGTAATAGCGGGCGCGATGGCCGGCGGCGTCTGCGCCCAGTCGGTGTATCCGGGCCAGCATAGCGGCAAACTGAAAGTGGCCGACACGGCCCAGTCCAAAGTCAGGGCGTTCGACCTGAAGGACGTGCGCCTGCTGCCGGGCCGCGTTCACGACAATCTGCGCCGCGACTCGGCATGGATGGCCAATATAAGCATCAACCGGCTGACCCACAGCTTTAAGAACAATGCCGGCATTTTCGCCGGCCTCGAGGGTGGCTATGAATCCCTTAAGAAATATGGCGGCTGGGAATCGCTGGACTGCGATCTGCGCGGCCACACCACCGGCCATCTGATGTCGGCCTACGGCATGATGTACGCCGCTACCGGCGATCCGCTGTTCAAGCTGAAAGGGGACAGCATCGTCAAGGTGTTGGGCAAGGTGCAGGATGTTCTCGGCAGCGGTTATGTCAGCGCCTTTCCCGAGGAACTGATAAACCGCAATCTGCGCGGCGAGGGAGTGTGGGCGCCGTGGTACACGCTGCATAAGATAATGTCCGGCCTGATCGACCAGTACCTTTACGCCGACAACAAGCAGGCGCTGGAGGTGGCCGTGAAGATGGGGAACTGGGCTTACGGCAAGCTGCATGGCCAAAGCGAGGAGACGCGCCGCAAGATGCTGCGCAACGAGTTCGGCGGCATCAACGAGGCATTTTACAACCTCTACGCCATTACCGCCGACCAGAAATACCGCGAGATGGCCGAATACTTCTACCACAACGACGTGATAGACCCCTTGGCCGAGGGCAACACCGATTTCGGTACGAAGCACACCAATACATTCATCCCGAAGGTGATAGCCGAGGCGCGCAACTACGAGCTGAGCGGATCGCAGCGCAGCCGTGACATAGCACACCTGTTCTGGAACGAGATGACCGACAGGCACTGCTACGTCAACGGTTCGCTGAGCCAGAAGGAGCATTATTTCGACCCTGCGAAGATGTCGAAGTTCATCAACGGCTACACAGGAGAGACTTGCTGCACGTACAATATGCTGAAGCTGTCGCGTCACTTGTTCTGCGAGGATGCGTCGCCCCGCGTGGCCGACTATTACGAGCGCGCCCTGTACAACCATATCTTAGCGCAGCAGGACCCCGAAAGCGGTATGGTATGTTACTTCCTGCCATTGCTCACGGGCGCCTACAAGCTGTACAGCACGCCCGAGCAATCCTTCTGGTGCTGCGTCGGCAGCGGCTTCGAAAGCCATTCCAAATACGCCGAAGCGATATATTATCATAACGACAATGAACTGTTGGTGAATCTGTTCATCCCCTCCGCGCTCGACTGGAAGGAGAAGGGGCTGAGGCTGACACAGCGCACAGAGTTTCCCGACGAGGAGACTACGAAATTCACCATCGACGCCGCCCCCGCGGAAGCAATGACCATCTCGCTGCGTTATCCCGAATGGAGCGGCAAGCCCGAGATCAAGGTGAACGGCAAGAAGGTGAAGGTGAGCGGCAAACCGTCGTCATACATCAGCCTCAGGCGCCAGTGGAAGCCCGGCGACGTGATAGAGGCGCGCTATCCGATGACGCTGCGTGTGGAGACCACGCCCGACGACGCCGCGCGCGGCGCGCTGATGTACGGTCCCGTGCTGTTGGTGGGTGACATGGGTACTGAGGGTATGACCGCCCCCGCGCCGTTTTCCGACCCGACCGTGCGAAACGACTATTACACATACAACTACAAGGTGCCTCAGGACCTGCCCACCACGCTGAAAGTGGATGCGAAGAATCCCGCCAAGAGCGTGACGCGTGCGGGCAAAGGACTGCGCTTCCGTTCGGCACAGGGCCACGACCTGCTGCCGCTGTACGACGCCAACCGTATGCGCTACTGCGTGTATTGGAACCTTGTTAAGTGAATATGCTCGTAAAACCGTACTATAGGCAGAAAAGAACCTGACATGAAGACAACGATAATAACATCTATGGCTATGCTGCTGGTGTGCGGCATGGCGCAGGGGGCCGACGAGGGCAAGGTGCTGAAGCTGACGTCGCCCGACGGCGTGAACGAAGTGTCATTCTCCAAGCCGGGCCGGGAACTGACCTATCAGGTCAGGATGAACGGCGCCGACGTGATCCTTCCGTCACGCGCTGGCCTGGACCTGGACAACCGCGTGTGGGAGATGGCCCTCGGCAAGCGCGATCTGCAGCAGCCCGAGTGCTGGATGGACCTGCTGACCGTCGACTCGGTGCGCGTGCATCAGCCGGTGGACAAAACATGGCAACCGCAGTACGGCGAACGCTCCACGGTGCGCGACCGTTACAACTCGGCCACGATGTATATGTCGCGTCATGACAAGAGCAAATACCGCCTCAACGTGGAGGTGCGCGCATACGACGAGGGTATAGCCTTCCGCTATTTCTTTCCCGAACATCCCGACGCAATCTTCCATAAGGTGACGGCCGACCTGACCGACTACACCTTTCCCGCCGGCACGATGGCATGGAGCGAGCAGTGGGCGCAGGCCAAGTTCGACCGGACAGGCATCGACGAGATAAAGCATCCCGTGGAGCGCGCCCTGACCCTGGAACTGCCCGACGGCAAATGGTTGGCGGTGACCGACGCCGACGTAGATGACTGGTGCCTTACCAAGTTCGTGGCACGCGAAGGCAAACCCGGCACTCTGCAGTCCGTGATGTATTCGCCTGTGGACGTGGTGACATACGCCGCCACTCCCTGGAAGATAATAATGACCGCCGACACACCCGGCCAACTGCTGGAAAACAACGATATAGTGCTGAACCTGAACCCCGGGGCCGAGGGCGACTTCGACTGGGTGAAGCCCGGCAAGATAATGCGCTGCACCCAGCTTACTACCGAGGCCGCGATGGAGGTGATAGACTTCTGTGCCGCCCACAACATACCCTACATGTTGTATGACTGGAAATGGTACGAACCCTGTGCCTCGCACGACGGCGACGCCACCAAGGTGATACCGCAGATAGACATGAAGAAGGTGGTGGAATACGGCCGGGAGCATGGCGTGGGAATCTGGCTGTACATCAACCAGCACGCGTTGCAGAAGCAGCACAAGGAGCTGCTGCCCGTAGTGGCCGGCTGGGGCGTTAAGGGCGTAAAGAGCGGTTTCGTGCAGTATGCCTCGCACCGCTGGGCCACATGGCTGCACGACCTGGTGCGCGAGGCTGCCGACAACAAACTGATGATGAACATCCACGACGAGTTCCGTCCCTCCGGTTTCTCGCGTACCTTCCCCAACCTCGTGACACAGGAGGGAATTTGCGGAAACGAGGAGTTTCCCGACGCAACCCACAACGTAACATTACCATTCACACGCATGATAAACGGAGCCGCCGACTATACGATATGCTACTACGACAAGAGGCTGAAGAACAGCCACGCCCATCAGCTTGCGGCGTCACTGGTGTTCTACAGCCCGATGCAGACCATATTCTGGTACGACAATCCCCGGATGTACAAGGGCGAGCCTGAGATCAAATGGTTCGAGGACCTGGAGACCACGTTCGACGACACGAAGGTGTTAGGTGGCTTCCCCGGCCGCGACATAGTGATGGCGCGCCGCAAGGGCGACATCTGGTGGGTGGCCGCGATGGTTAACAACGACGGCGCGAAGGAGACTATAGATCTGTCGTTCCTTGAACCGGGCCGCAAGTACATGGCCGAGATATATACCGACGGCGACGACAAGGTTAAGACCGCCACCAAGGTGGCTATGAGCACACGTAAGGTGACGTCGAAGGACAAGCTGAAGTTCGACGTGCCCGGTCGCGGCGGAGTGGCCATGCGAATCGTTCCGATTAAGTGAAAATCATAAGGTCTTTAAGGACTTTAAGGACTTTAATGACCTTAAGGACTTTAATGACCTTGAGACTTTAAAGCAAATCAGTGAGCATGAAAAAAATTGCGATAATAGGAATAATAGGGATGATGGTTGCGGCCGGAGCCGGGGCGATGACCCCGCAGATGGTGTCGAATCCCGCCAACCTGAAGGGCAGGGAATATGTCAACCCGATAATCCATGCCGATTATTCGGACCCCGATGTGGTGGCGTCGCCCGACGGCAAGACGTTCTACATGACCGCGTCGAGTTTCCAGTCGGCGCCGGGTCTCCCTATCCTCAAGTCGCACGACCTGGTGAACTGGGCCATCGTTAACTACGCGCTGCCCGACGTGCCGCCCGTGGACTATTATCAGGCCGCGCCGCGTCACGGCAAGGGCGTATGGGCGCCCTGCATCCGCGAGCATGACGGCAGATACTACATATACTGGGGCGACCCGGATTTCGGCGTGTACATGGTCAGCACCGACAACCCCGAAGGCGCGTGGCGTGAACCGACGCTGGTCATTCCAGGCAAAGGACTGATAGACCCGTCGCCGCTTTGGGACAAGGACGGCAAGGTGTACCTCGCCAACGGCTGGGCGGCGTCGCGCTGCGGTTTCAACAGCGTCATCACGCTGTGGGAGCTGACGCCCGACGGCAAGAAAGCCGTGGGTACGCCCCGGATAATATACGACGGCAACGACGGCGTGAACCATACCGTGGAGGGACCGAAATTCTACCGCAAGGGCGGCTGGTACTATATGTTCGCGCCCGCCGGCGGTGTGGCCACGGGCTGGCAGCTGGTGATGCGCAGCCGTAACATCGAAGGCCCGTACGAGGCCAAGATAGTGATGGCGCAGGGCAAGAGCGATATCAACGGCCCTCACCAGGGCGCGTGGGTGACCGACTCGGAAGGCAAGGACTGGTTCCTGCATTTCCAGGACAAGGATCTGTACGGACGAGTGATACATCTCAACCCGATGGTATGGCGCGAGGACTGGCCGGTTATCGGCAACGACACGGACGGAGACGGCTGCGGCGACCCGGTGCGCCGGTGGACCAAGCCTGTGGGAAGCGTGATACAGGGCGCGCTGCCGTTGCAGCATTCCACGGATGCCTCGGCACTGTTCCAATGGCATGCCGACTACAAACCGGAGTACGGTTTTCCGTTGCCTGAGGGAATGATGCGCGTGTACGGCCACCGCACGGAAGCCGTGGACATAAATCTGTGGGACGTGCCGAATCTGTGGCTGCAGAAGTTTCCTGCCGAAGAATTCACCGTGACATCACGTGTAAGGGTGTCGGCAAAGTCGCTGTCGGAGGGTGCCACGTCGGGCATAGTGGTGATGGGACGTGATTATGCGCGTTTTGGATTGCTGAAGAAGGGCGATGCGTTCGTGCTGCAGTATGCCGTGAACCAAGACGCCGACAACGGCGGCAAGGAGACTGTAAAGGACGTGACTGAGCTGAAGCCTACGCGGGTGTATGCCGCCGGACTGATGCCCAACTTAGAGTGCGACGTGTGGCTGCGCGTCACGGTGAAGCGCGACGGCAAGTGCGTGCTGAGCTACAGCACCGACGGTCGTAAATATACCGACGCCGGCCGGTTCACGGCGCGTGTGGGCAAATGGATAGGGGCGAAGTTGGGTTACTACAGCGTGACGCCGGGCGGAGTGACCGAGCGGGGTTGGATCGATGTGGTGGAAGATAACCTGGAAATTAACTGAGAATAAGAGATAACCTTAAAAAGATATTAGGATTACTTATGCGAGTCATAAATATAATCGCAAGCGCAATGTTGCTGACATCCTGTGCTGGTGTGTCGGCGGCAAAACTGGACGAGAACAAGGAGATAGCATACTGTCAGCACCAGACGTGGCGCACGTTGCGTCAGGTGACGGGCGACAATACGGACTATACGCTGATGCCGCGCAACATCGCGGCCGACGATTCAGTGTGGACGTTGCGCAAGAATTCGCCGGAGGAGTGGTGCAACGGTTTCTGGCCGGGCGTGCTGTGGTATGCGTATGAGTCGTCGAACGACCTGAAGTTGCGTGAGTATGCCGAGAAATATACGGAGACACTGGAGTTCCTGTCGCAGCGTCCGGCGTTTGACCATGATTTAGGATTCTTAGTGTTCTGCAGCTATGGCAACGGCTACCGGCTGACGCACAATCCGCGTTACAGGCAGGTGATACTCGACACGGCCGATTCGCTGGCCACGCTCTACAATCCGAACGTAGGCACAATCCTGTCATGGCCGCGCAACGTGGAGGTGCTTGGCGGCCACAACACCATCATGGATAACATGATCAACCTGGAGATGCTGTTCTGGGCCGCGAAGAACGGCGGCGACCACCGTCTGTACGACATTGCCGTGAAACATGCCGAAACAACGATGAAGCATCATTTCCGTCCGGACAATACCTGTTATCATGTAGCCGTGTACGACCCAAAGACGGGCGAGTTCCTGAAGGGAATGACGCACCAGGGATATGCCGACGATTCGCTGTGGGCACGCGGTCAGGCCTGGGCCATATACGGATATACCGTGGTATACCGTGAGACGCGTGACCCGAAGTTCCTGGACTTCGCGTGCAAGGTGACGGACGTGTATCTGAACCGTCTGCCCAAGGACTATGTGCCCTATTGGGACTTCGACGATCCGGCCGGGAAGAAGGCGCCTCGCGACGCATCGGCGGCTGCGGTGGTGGCCTCCGCGCTGCTGGAGCTGCAGGGATACTGCGACAAGGCGAACCAGGAGCGTTATTACAAAGCCGCGCAGAAGATGTTGGCGTCGCTTAGCTCCGACAAGTATCAGAGCCGCGAGAAGCGTCCCTCGTTCCTGGACCATTCCACCGGCCATAAGCCCGCCGGCTCGGAAATCGACGCTTCGATAATCTATGCCGACTACTATTATCTCGAGGCCTTGCTGCGCCTGAAGCGCGTGCGCGGACACCTCGACCCCCTCGGCCAGCTGGCCCAGCGCTGACATTTTTTTGACAGAAGAAACAGTAGTAGCGTAGGCTGTCCCCGGCCGCGCACAGATACGCGATGAACCGAACACCGGTTCATCGCGTGTTTTTATTTACAGAAAACATAATTAAGCCGCAGCACGTTTTAAAGTCAGATGGATAAAGACGTATAGGACAATGAAAATTACAAATGACATACCGGAAAGATTCCGGGAGAATGACGCGTATATGAACATACTGCGGCGCGTCAGCGTGCGTCGCTATGCGGACCGCCGGGTGGACGATGAACAGGTGTCGGCTCTGCTGCATGCCGCCATGAGTGCGCCCAGCGGCGTGAACAGACAGCCCTGGGAATTCATGGTGGTTGACGACCCCTCGACATTAAAGCACCTGGCGGATGGGTTGCCATACGCCAAGATGGCGGCCGAGGCCCCCGTGGCCATTGTGATATGCGGCAACAAAGACCGTTTTCTGGAAGGTGTGGACGGAGTGCTTTGGGAACAGGACCTGTCGGCCGCTTCCGAGAATCTTCTGTTGGCGGCACACGCCATAGGTCTGGGAGGAGTATGGACATGTCTGTATCCGCACCGGGACCGCATGGCCTCGGTAAAGGCGATTCTCTATTTACCCGACAGCTTCGTCCCATTCAACCTTATCCCCATAGGCTATCCCTTCGCCGACCATGCCCCGATGGATAAATGGCACCCCGAACGCGTACATTGCAAATAAGAATGTGCCTTATTCAGAAATCACTAATTTTGGGGATTGCGGAAGTGTCGGTCGGGGGCTATCTTTGTTACGAATATAGATAGACTCTGAATGGATATGACGGTGTTTCAACAATTGCTGATATGCGCCGGGGGACTGGGGCTGGCGTCGCTGCTCGGCTCGACGGTGGGACTGGTGGTGCGGAAAATTCCACATCGCTGGAACGATATATTCTTAGGATTCTGCGCGGGGATGATGCTGACGGCGTCGTTGGCGTGCCTGATAATGCCGGCCGTGAAAATGGTCGGTCGCAACGGCTGGTGGCAGCCTGTGATTGGCGTAGGCCTCGGGGTGCTGCTGGTGGCACTTCTCGATAAGATCACCCCGCATCTGCATCACCTTACGGGTCTGGACCGGGATTCGGTTCCGGATGCGGGAGAGGAGCATCACCCACACAGCAACCGGAGCGTGGACCGGATACTGCTGTTCGTGATGGCCATAGCCATACACAAATTTCCGGAGGGCCTGGCCACGGGCGTGGTGTTTGACGGCGGCGACATGAGCAATGCCTATACGGTGGCCATAACCATCGCGTTGCAGAACATTCCGGAGGGAATGGTGGTGGTGACTCCGTTGCTGATGATAGGCGTAAGCTACCCCAAGGTGGTAGGCGTAAGCCTTGCGGTGGCGCTGATGGAAGTGGTCGGCGTGCTGACAGGCTATCTGATAGGCGAGATATCAAATCTGCTGCTCCCGACCATAACGGCCTTGGCCGGCGGTGCGATGCTGTATGTCATAAGCGATGAGATGATTCCCGAGACGCACAGCCACGGCTTCGAAAAGCATGCGACATACGCCCTTGTGGCGGGCGTGATGTGCATGCTTTATATCCAGATGTTCGTGTAATACCATCCGTATAAATTCAAACAGAGCTAAGTCGCACTCTAAACCTTAAACATAAACTCTAAACTTTTATTTCAGGTTGAGGTATTGCTTCAGGGCGTCGACGTAGGATTCGAAGGCGTGGCGGCCGGCGGGGGTGACGCGGCAGGTGGTACGGGGACGTTTGCCTTCGTAGCCCTTGGTGACGGTTATGTAGCCGGCGCTGCTCAGCTTGTCGAGCTGGATGCTGAGGTTGCCGGCGGTCGACTCCGTCTTGGTGCGCAGATAGACGAAGTCGGCCTCCTCGATGTTCATCAATATCGACATTACCGCCAGCCTGAGCTGCGAATGCAGTAACGGATCAAGTTCTTTCATCTTCAATGCCTTAAAGTCTTTGATGCTTCGCTTTATAGTTAATAACGTGTCCGGGCACGATAAACATTGCGGCGAACGCTAAAATAAACAGCGGCATGAACCAGACAGCATAAAGCGTGACGTGACCGGCGATGCAGCATTCGGTAAAGATGCCGATCAGCATGCCTATGGAGCCTCCGACTATCATGGAAATTTCATTGACGACGATGCCCTGGACTATCTCGGCGAAGGGAACCAGTGTCAATGCGAAGCCTAACATCATCATCCAGCTGTCGACGCCGCTGACCAGAAGAAATGCCACGCACATCAGCGCCGCGGCTATTGATGTGTAACCGATAACGGTCCAGATCTGGGAAGTTAGGTGGTCGGAGTAGCTTTTCATACCGCGTTCCGACTGTTCTTTGCGGGCCATGACAGGCGTGAGGATACCGCCGACAATCATTATCAGGAACCAGAGGTAGTTCCATGCCGGATGCCCGGTGACGGTCAGCATTATCCATATCAGGGCGGCGACTGCCACAGAGAGATAACCCCACATCAGCATGATGTTGCCGTCGCCGATGTAACGTTCACGTGTGCGGCGTATCATAGTGGTTATTAGCTCAAGGCTTTCCTGCTCGGTTAATTTCTTGTCTTCCATTTTCGAGTGTGTTTAATGGTTTCTAAATTCTTCCGGCTTGAATTCAATCAAGTTTAGGAGATGTCTGTAAACAGGTTTATGATATAAACCAAAATTGTTTGAAAAAAAGCGATACTCGCGATTACCGCCCTAATTCGACTGCAAATATAAATCAGTTTATAATATAAACCAAATTATGATATTGAATTTAACATTGATTAACATTAAAAAGAGTGGCTCATCAGAGAATTATTTGAAATTTTCCGGGGAGATATTGTACTGGGCAATAATGCGTTCTACGTCTTTTTTCAGTTCGGGAATATGGCGTAAAACAAGACTCCAAAGAAAATCCGGTTTGACAGAATCGTAGCCATGGATGATGCGGTTGCGAGTGTCAATTATGGCTTTGGCATTAGGCAAAGGGAAATCTCGCTGTATCTTAAGGATTCGGTTTATAGCTTCACCCATAATTTCGGCTTTCCGTTCGACTGCACTTCGGCGGAGATAGTCCTTTTCAAAAACGTCATAACGCATAGGATAGTCAACGAAGAAACTCTCAACATCCTCGATTGCGCGCTTTATATCATATAGGTATACTGCGATATAATCATCCATATATTACTTGCTTGCGTTTGTCAACCAATGCCTTAAAAATCGGATTGAGGTTATTACCGTCCTCTATTAGATCCACTTTTCTGCTGAAAAGCTGTTCAAGTGCTTCTCTGAAATCGAAATAGTTGGTGACATAATCCCACTTTTCGTGGTCTGTGGTATCGAAATTGACGAGCAGGTCCACATCGCTTTGATCATTGAACCTGTCGGTCAGGATGGATCCGAACACGGCCAGAGTCTTGACCCTGTGTTTGCGACACAGTTCAATGATTCGTTGTAAATTCAGTTCAATCAGTTTCATAAGGCAAATTTAATGATAATTTCTGATATGTAAACACATAAAGTTATGTTTTTGCCGATATGGTGATAACAACCAAATGGGAAGGGCGTTTGTTGGATATGTAGGGAAAGGTTGTGGCCGATTGGCGGACAGCCTTAAAAGTATTAATGGTGTTGAATTAAAATGATGAAAATGAAAAAGATACTGAAATGGCTGCCGTTGCTGTTGGTGACGGTGGTGTTCGGGGCTGTGGCAGCCGCATGTGATGATGACGACAAGGTGATCGGTGAAAATGAATTGCCGGCATCGGCAAAGACATTTGTCAGCACATATTTCGCGCCGGCAAAAGTGGCGACGGTCTATAAGGAAGGAAATGAATATGAGGTCATGCTGTCGGACGGAGTACGGATAGACTTCAACAAATCGGGAGAATGGACTGATGTGGACGCGCCGCTTAACGAGGAACTGCCTACCGGTTTCTATCCCGAAGCGATCGACACATATCTATTGGCGAATATGGATGGCGCCGGCATCAACGAAATCTCTAAAGAGCGTTACGGCTACGATGTGGAGCTTGTGACCGGAATCGACCTGAAATTCGATTCCCAGGGCGCGTTCCTCCGTTACGACGATTAAGAAACGATTAAGAAACGGTTAAGAAACGGTTAAGAGAGGGTGTGTTAAAATGTTGATACACCCTCTCTCCATGCGTTATGATGTTTTGTGAAAGTTTAAAAAGTATAAGCCCCCCAATGACATGGTCATGATCCTGTAGAAAGCCGGCTATCGCCAGTCCCAGAAGAACTACGATTAGATAAAACTTGTTTCCGGCATAACTGTTTTGAGTTTCATATCTTCACCTTACACCTGTCCGTGTTGATTGGGTTATCTTGAGATTGGATATCGTGTAGCCGCAACCGAACTGAAGATTGAACTGTCGGATGACGTCGCCGGTGTTTGGATTAATCCTGACGGTGATGGAGTAAGGA